>Ga0209952_1000130_pt1 | contig 280302 bp, 244 predicted proteins | sample ThiBiot_750_biof_2_FD_183951 | JGI IMG/M metagenome (GOLD analysis project Ga0209952, IMG submission 183951) | Wastewater bioreactor microbial communities from Cape Town, South Africa - Thiocy_cont_750_biof (SPAdes) | ecosystem: Engineered > Bioreactor > Thiocyanate-remediating >... | reverse complement strand
GCGGCGCTCCATCACGGGGCGCCGCGATCGCGCTAAAGGACATCTCGGAAGTGTCCTCCAGCAAATAACGAAGCAAACACCGATGCTTCGTTTCAGAAGGACAGTTGACGGCTGACCTAAAACGGCTACAGCGGCGCGGTCAAGACACTGACCCTCAACGTCAAGGCCAAGTTCATCGCCACCGAGGGCGAGAACGAACGCGCTTCCGACTTCCGCATCTTCGCCGGCGCGACCGAGTTCGGCGCGGCCTGGAAGAAGACCGCCCGCGAGACGCAGCGTGAATACTCCTCCGTCAAGCTGGACGATCCGAGCTTCCCGGCGCCGATCTATGCCAGCCTGGTCGAAGCCGAGGACGGCAGCGGTCACAACCTCATCTGGTCCCGCCGCAACGGCGACTGAGGCCAGCAGAACCCAAGGAACCTCGCCGAGCGCGGGGCTTCTTCATGATCATGTCTGCCGCCTTTCAGGAAATACGGAAGTCGGGATGCACGGTTTTCCGGTTTTGCGCATCCCGATCGGATCTTGCTCCCGTCGGGCGGTTTTGCTAGGGGCGCTGCCCCCCGCGCGCGACGCAAGGGATCGCTGACGCTCGGCCGGGCCGGTCTCCCCAGCCTTCCGCGCGTCGCGTGATTTGCAGGTGGCGATGTTTCCGGAAGCATTTCCGGAACCGACGCCGGAGTGAAGCCATTGACGTTAAGAAACCAACCGCGCCTGATCGACTTTCGGATGTCGGCTTCGACCTCTTCGGGTGACATCAAGTTGTCGGGGGCGAACCGGACCTAAGTCTATCTTTCGCAGGAGACTCGCGCGCTCTATCGACTTGGATCATGTGGCAAAACGATGCTGGCCGCGCACATGACAGTCAGCGTGGTATTCTAGCTGCTACCGACACATGTCAGAATTTTCGACGTTATCGTGCGGATGAATTCTGTGGTGCCATCAGTAGCGCTCAGATGATAACCAGGCGTGCCGCAGATCCCGATTGGCGATAGCTGTTTGTCATTGCCGTTTAGTTTCTTGAGATCGCCCTGCGCGCCAAGTAGCAAGCGATCGTGATCAGTTGTCTTTGTCGCCAGCTTATTCGTTCCAGATATGGAACGCGCCGTTCGCATCTTTTCTCTATCGGCAGTGCTCCGATGGTGCCATCGTCAGACCATCGCCGCGGCGTGATGACAAAAACATAAATGCGAGCGCCGCAGATTTTACAAGGATGAGTTTCGCGAAGCTTGTCCTGGATGTCTGAGTGGGGGAAGCCGTCATGGGTCTGACGCGTCGAAGTTTTGTGCGATCCGCAGCCGCGATCGGTGCGGTTGCGGGACTATCTCCGGTGATCGGTCGCGCTGCCGCGCATGCATCCGAACCCGTGCGCTGGGCGTCGCTGACGCCGGGGTTCACAGTGCTCGTCACCGAATACATCCGGTATCACAAGCTCGACGAAAAGAACGGGTTCAAGCTTGCTGAGCCAATCAACTACACATCGGTGCCGACCTATTACGGCGATTTCGTCGCCGGAAACTACGACGTTTGCATCGGAAGCTGGGATACATTCGCGACGCGTTACCTGAGCCGCGTGCCGATCAAGCTTCTGTGCAACATCTCCACCGCGCAGATGATCAACATCATGGCGCCGAAGGATGGAGCTAAAAGCATCGCGGATCTGCGCGGCAAGACGCTGGCCGCGCCGCAATCGACGGGCACCTATCGCATGGTTCGCGCCGTGGTGCAGGATGTTCTCAATATCGATATCGAGAAAGACATGCGAGTGCAGAACGTCACCAATCCGGCGACGTCGGTGACGCTGTTGCGTGCGGGCAGCGTCGAAGGGGCATTGTCCTGGGAGCCCAACATCACCAACGTGATGAAAGATGCACCCAATCTGCACGTGATCTTCAACGCCGGCGATGCCTATAAATCGAAGTATGGGCATGATCTGCCGTACTTTGGCGTCGGTGTGACCGATACGCTGCTGAAGAAGAATCCGAAGGTCGGCGAGCAGCTCAATAACGTATTCAAGGATTGTATCAACGGCATTCTCGCGGATGTGCCGGGCGCGGTGAAGATCGTCGGCGAGCGCACTGGTTTTGCGCCGGTTGTTTTGCAGGAGGCGATCTCCTCGCGCCGCCTCAGCTTCAAGTTCAGTTCGATGCGCGATGAAGATGGCCGCAAGAGCGTGACGGCGGCGGCGCAATTCCTCGCAACGCACAAGCTGTTGCCGTCGGTTCCGGATGCCGGCTTCTTCGCATGATCCGCAGCATGGCGAAAAGAGGCGTCGCGGCGCCTTGTTCCGTGCAAATGGATGACTTGAGAATGGGTGACGTGGCGTGACGGCCGAATCGCAAGGTGCTTCCTATCAGCCGGTGTCGCGGCCGCAAGCTGTTCCGGCGCGCAGCAGTGTAGCGCCGCGCCTGCGTAGCGACCTGTTGCCGACAATCGTGGTGTCGCTCGGGTTGGTGGCGGTGATCCAGATCGCGAGCTGGTTCGTGCCGCCTTACATCATTCCCGCGCCGATCGATATCCTGAAGGCGACCGGACGGATTCTGTCCGGCGATCTGAGCCACATCGGTATCACCGCACTGCGGTTGCTCATTGCTGTGCTGTTCGCGATCACGACCGGCGTATTGCTCGGCATCGTGATGGGAACGCAGCCGAAAATCCGGCCATATCTGCGGTCGCTGGTCATTATCGATACCGGCATTCCGGCGCTGTCATGGATGTTGGTTGCGATTTTCTGGTTCAAGGATTCGGAAGTCCGTATCTTCTTCATCCTGTCGGTCATTCTCATCCCGTTCTATGCATTGAACGTCTACGATGGAATTCGTGCGTTACCGAAAGAGCTGATCGACATGTTCGAAAGCTTTCGGCCCAACCGTTGGCACATGATGCGCTTCCTCATCGGGCCGCATATCGTGCCGTATATTTTCCTCACGACAAAGTCGGTGATCGGTTATGCCATCCGCATGGTGATCTTCGCTGAGCTCGTGGCATCGGCTGTCGGTATCGGCGCGCGGATGAATCTGGCGCAATCCACCTTTCACATCGATACAATTTTCGCGTGGACGCTGTTGCTGGTGATCATCAACCTGACGCTTCAAGCTGCCGTCGCCGCCCTGGAAAAGGTTGTGTTGCGCTATCGGCCGGAGGCGACGATCCGATGAACGCGATGAATACGGCTCCCGTTATCGAGATCAAGGGTGTGACCAAGGCGTTCGGCTCGCTGGTGGTGGCAAGCAATCTCAATCTCGTGGTCCAGAGAGGCGAGATCGTTGCGCTGCTTGGCCGCACCGGTGCCGGCAAGAGCACGGTGCTGAACATGATCATGGGCAACCTGTCTTATGATTCAGGCTCGATCCGCGTTGCCGGGTACGATCCCTATGCCGAGTTCAAGAAGCTGCGCGGCAAGCTCTCCGTCAGTTTCCAGCAGGACCGGATGCTGCCATGGATGACGGCGGTGGAGAATGCAAGCCTCGGCCTGCGCATTCTCGGCAAGCCGAAAGCGGAGGCGCTCGGCACTGCGGGGACATGGCTGTCTCGCGTGGGTCTCGCCGGGGCGGAAGACAAATATGTTCACGAATTGTCGGGCGGCATGCGTCAACGCGTGTCGCTGGCGCGGGCGTTGGCAGTCGATCCCGAGCTTGTATTGCTCGATGAATCGTTCAGCCAGCTCGACCATGTCACGTCGAAGACGCTACGCGCCGATTTCAGCCGCGTGGTGCGGGAGTTTCACAAGACGTGCCTGTTCGTCACGCACCGGATCGATGACGCCATCGAAATGGCCGACCGCGTCCTGGTGCTGGAACATGGCGCCAACATGGTCCTCGAAGAACGAATTCACGACGCGGATCGAAGCGATGCCGTGAGGCGAGCGGCGCTGCACGATCGCATCGCCGTCGCCATGGGCGAACAGGAAGCCGATTGATCTGACGGGATAATCACGAAGCGGGAGTTGAACGTGGCTTATGAAGATATCGTCGTCACGCGCGGCGGCGGATGGTTGGAGATTCGAATCAACCGACCGGAAAAGATGAATTCGATACGGGAGAAGACGGCGGGCGAAATCCTGCACGCGATGGGCGATGTGGAGTTCGATCGCGATTGTCATGTGATCGTTTTGTCTGGCGGTGACAAGGCATTCTGCACCGGCATCGACACCAGCGAGTTTCAGATCAAGGACAATGAGTATTTCGATTTCTATCGCTACCGTCGTCGCGCGCGGAAGGTGAATCAGTTGTTCCGTGAATTGCCGAATTATACCAAGCCGGTCATCAGCGCGGTGGAAGGTTTCGCGCTGGGTGGCGGGCTGGAGCTGGCGCTGGTCGGCGATATGATTGTCGCCGGCGAGACGGCGAAATTCGGCCTTCCGGAAATCAAGCTCGGCCTGATGCCGGGCGGCGGCGGCACGCAGACGCTGACACGCCTGATCGGCAAGCCTCTCGCCAAGGAGTTGATGTGGACCGGGCGTCGCATCTCGGCCACGGAGGCGCGCGAGATGCGGCTCGTCAATCACGTCACGCCGGCGGGGCGGGCGCTGGAGAAAGCACGCGAACTGGCCGCGACCATCGCCGGCAACGCGCCGCTCTCGGTGATGTTCACCAAGGGTGTCATCGATCGCGGCGAGGACATGGCGCTGCAGGACGGGATGACGGCCGAGGCGGACGTGTCCTTCATGCTCTACTTCACCGCCGATCGGAAGGAGGGCTTGCAGGCCTTCCGCGAGAAGCGTTCCCCCCAATTCCGTGGAGAGTAAAAGCGCAATGAGCAAAAGCGATATGGTGATTGCCGGCTATTCGGAAACGCCGGTCGTATTCAAGTCGGGGCGCAGCGCCTACGACTTCGCCGGTGAAGCGCTGGCGTCATTGATCGAGGCGACCGGCATCGAGAAGGATATTATTGATGGCATGTCGGTGACGGTGCCGCTCAGCGAGGCCTCCAATCCGTTCTTCGCCGTCTACATGGCGGACGCGCTTGGCATCTCTCCGACCTGGCTGAACTACGGCGGCATCGGTGGATGCTCCGCGACCGGCGGCGTGGCGCGGGCGATGTCGGCGATCCGCGATGGCTATTGCGAGGTGGCGGTGGTGTTGTCGGCGGATGCGCCGAGCACAAGCTGGCGCGCCAACTACGGTGCGTTCCGTGGCGAATTTCAGGATCCGGTCGGCGTGCAGGGGCCTCCGGCGATGTTCGGCCTGCTGATGAACCGCTACGCGCATCAGTATGGCCTGAAGGACGAGGCGCTGGCGAAGATCGCCACCGTGCAGCGCGAACATGCGCTGCTCAACGACAATGCGCTGGAGAAGTTCAAGAAGCCGATGACGACAGCGGACTACATGGCCTCCCGTGTCGTCGCCGATCCACTGCGCATGCTGGATTCGGTGATGTTCTGCGATGGCGCCAATGCGTTCCTTGTGATGACGCAGGAGCGCGCGCAGCAGTTGGGCATCAAGAAGACCGTCCGGCCCGCGGCTTACGCGGAATTGACCAATGTGAACGGCAATGTGGCGTGCCCGGATATCACCGAAACCGGCTTCTCGCACATTGGGCCGAAGGTGTTCGCCAAGGCGGGATTGAAGCCCTCGGATATCTCGATGTTCCAGCCCTACGATGATTTCACCATCGCGGTGCTAATGCAGTTCGAGGATTTCGGTTTCTGCAAGCGCGGCGAAGGCAGCGATTTCATTCTTGCCAACGACATTTCCTACAAAGGCAACATTCCGCTCAACACCGGCGGCGGACAGATCTCCGCCGGTCAGCCGGGCCTCGCCAGCGGTGGCCTGAACCTTGCGGAAGCCGTCCGCCAGTTGTTCGGCGAAGGCGGCAAGCGTCAGGTCAAGGCGCCGAAGAACGCGCTGGTGACTGGCATCGGTGTGATCCCCTATGGGCGCAATTGGGGCACCAGCGCCGCGATGATTCTGGAGGCTTGATATGAACGCTGACGTAAAACCCCGCACCCCACCGAAGCCGAATGTGTATGTCGACACCGCACCGTTCTGGGACGCCGCGCAAAAGCGCAAGCTGGTGATTCAGTATTGCCGCGACGCCGGCAAGTTTCAGCACTATCCGCGGCCGGTGAGTATCTATACCGGCAAGCGCAACCTGGAATGGCGCGAGGTGAGCGGCAAGGGCGTGATCTACACTTATACCACCATCCGCATTCCGGGCCCCGGCCTCGACGGTCGACTGCCGTTGCCGGCGGCGACCATAGAACTCGATGAAGGCGCGCGTTTCATTGCCAATATCATCGACACCGATCCGGCGAAGATCAAGATCGGCGCGCGCGTCGAGGTGGCGTGGGACAGGATCACCGACGATTTCGTCTATCCGGCGTTCAAGGTGATCGAAGGATAAGCGATGCGCCTGGAGGTCGTCTTCGCCGCACATGCGGCGCGCAATCCTGACAAGGAAGCGCTGGTCTGTGGCGATCGGCGCGTCAGCTATCGCGAACTGAAGCAGCGAATCTGCGAGGTGGCCGGCGGTCTTGCCAGACTTGGCGTCAGCGCTGGCGACGCCATCGTTCTGTATCTGCCGAACGGGATTCCCTTCGTCGAATTGCTGTATGCCGCGTTCTCGCTCGGGGCCAAGGTGGTGCCGGTGACGACGCGGAATACCATCCGCGAGCTGAAATACTTTTGCGAAGACAGCGCAGCCAAGATAGTGGTCTGCGATGACCGCAGCATCGATGGAGTCCGTTCCATTCTTGCTGACGTTCCGGGCCTGAAAGCGATCACCACCAGCGCGCCGCAAGGCGGCTTCATCTCTTATGACGACGTTGCGGACGGCAGCTTCACGCTGCCGTCCATTTCGCTGGATCATGATCTTGCGATGATCCTCTATACGTCCGGCACGACCGGGCGCCCGAAAGGCGTGCTGCTGACGCATGCCAATATTCTGGTGAACCACGGCTTCATGAACGGGACCGACTGGGGCATCGATCACACCGATCGGTTTCTGGTGGTGTCGCCGCTGGCGCATCGCGCGGGGCTTGGCCGCTTGATGAATGCGATGACGCTCGGCGGCACGCTTGTCATTCTGCCGGGGTTCGATGCCGACGAGATCGTTGCCACGATGGAGAGCGAGGCGATCACGGTGTTCGGCATGGTGCCGACGATCTGCCGGATGCTGTTGCCGACGTTGGAGCAGACGCCGGACAAGGCACGCACGCTCCGTCTGGTCGCGGTGACCGGCGAAGCGTTTCCGGTCGAGTTGAAGAAGCGGTTCCTGGCGCTGCTGCCGCATACGCGGCTGGTGTCGTTTTTCGGAATGACGGAGGCTGGCGCGGTCTCGAACCTGTCGCACGAGGAGCAATTCTCGCATCCGCAGTCGGTCGGCCGCGCCGCGCCCGGCGTCGAGGTGCGCGTGGTCTCGCCGAGTGGTATCGATGTCGCGGATGGCACGGTCGGCGAACTGATCGTGCGATCCGGCCAACCCGGCGCCTTCACAGTCATGAAGGGTTACCTCAATCGCAGCGAGGAGACCGCGAAGGCGCTTGTCGATGGCTGGTTCTATACCGGCGACCTCGGCTATCGCGATGCCGACGGCTATCTCTATATCGTCGATCGCAAGAAAGACATGATTCTGAGCGGCGGCTTCAATATCTATTCCAAGGAAGTCGAGCGCACGATCCTCGAAATAGGTGGCGTGGTCGACGTGGCTGTTATCGGCATTCCCGATCCCGAATTTGGCGAAGCCGTGGTTGCCTTTGTCGAGCGCAATCCGAATGGCACAACGCTGACCGGCGAACAGGTGATCGCGCATTGTCGCGAAGCGATCGCGGGTTACAAGAAGCCGCGCCACGTGCATTTCGTCGATGCGTTGCCGCGCAATGCGGTGGGCAAGGTGCTGAAGCATCAGTTGGCGGAGCAGGCGCGTGCGCTCCATTCCGAGGCCGCTCAAAGGTAAGACAATGACGATATCGGTTGTGGGTGCGCACTGGATTGACGGCGAGTGGATCCCGAGCGCGGGAGCGACAAAATTTCAAGCCGTCAGCCCGGTTGACGGCGCGGTAATCGGCAGCGTGCCGGAAGGCGGACAGGCGGCGGCGGAAGCAGCGATCGCCGCGGCGCGCCGTGCCTTCTTCCAGTCGCAATGGGCCTCGTCGCCACGGCTGCGCGCGGATGTGCTGCTGGCGCAAGCCGCGAGTCTCGAATCGCGCAGCGATGATCTGAGCCGGCTATTGTCGATCGAGACCGGCAAGCTGATCGGTGTCGCCCGGATGGAGATCGCGGCGGCCGCGTCCGAGTTGCGCTACTACGCAGGCCTGGCGCGCGCCGTTGCCGGCCGCATGTTTGAAATCGAACCTGGTGTCTACTCGCATCTGGTGCGCGAGCCGGCGGGCGTCGCCGCCATCATCACGCCGTGGAATGCGCCGGCGATTTTGCTGGTGCGCTCGCTTGGCCCGGCGCTGGCGGCTGGTTGCACCGTGGTGATGAAGCCGGCGCCGCAGTCGAGCTTGTTCCACACGGCGTTCCTGCGTTGCCTTGCCGATGTGCGCGCGCTGCCGGCAGGCGTGCTCAACAGCTTCTGCGAAGCCGGCAGCGCCGGCGGCGAGCTTCTGGTCGAATCGCCGGACGTCGATGTGCTGAGTTTCACCGGGTCGGCTGCGATCGGACGGAGGATCATGGCGGCGGCGTCGGGCACGCTCAAGCGGCTCAATCTCGAACTTGGCGGCAAGGCTCCCGCGATCGTCTTCGAGGATTGGGACGTCGATACCATTGCGCCGCAACTCGCGGCGGCGGGTCTCATTCTTTCCGGCCAGCAATGCACGGCGCTGAGCCGCGTGCTGGTCCATGAAAGCCGCTACGATGCGTTGGCGAAAGCGCTCGCTGCGGCGCTGGCGGCGATGAGGGTCGGGCGCGGCGACGATGAGCGCAGCGAAATCGGCCCGTTGATCGACAACCGTTCGCGCGAACGTGTGCAGCGTTTGGTCGAGGCACACGCAGACAAGGTTCTGCTCAAGGGCGGCGTGCCGAAGAGCTTGCCGTCAGGCGGTGCCTATCTCAGCCCGAGCCTGCTGGCGGTCGACGATCTGGCCTCGCCGATCGTGCAGGAAGAAATCTTCGGCCCGGTGCTCAACATCGAGCGGTTTGCCACCGAGGCTGAAGCCGTCGCCAGGGCCAATGCCACACGTTACGGCCTCGCGGCGAGTGTCTGGACCCATGACCTCGATCGCGCCTATCGCGTCAGTCGCGCGCTGCGCAGCGGCACGGTCTGGCTCAACGATCACAACAAGCTGTTTCCGGAGGCGGAAACCGGTGGTCATCGCGACAGCGGCTTCGGGCGGCTGCATGGCATGGATGGCCTCAACGAATTCCTCTCGACGAAGCACATCTATCATCGCTTCGGGCGCGTTCGCGAGTTCGCCTGAGCGGCAGCAACCAATGGCCGGCGCCGGCGCGCATCATTCGTCGGTGAGCAGCCGCTCCGACAGGAAGTCGATGAAAGCGCGCGTCTTGCGCGGCATGCGGCGGCGACCCGAATAGAACGCCGATGCCTGCAGCGGTGGACTGCGCCAGGTCGGCAACAGCCGCACCAGACGTTTGGCGGCCACGTCATTCTTGCACATCACGTTGGGCAGGATGCCCAGCCCCAGGCCGCCGATGGTGATCTCGCGCGCCATTCCGATGTTGTTCACTACGACCCTGGCGTCGATGTCGATCACCTTGTCCGAGGTGCTGGACAGGAAGTTCCACACGCCCTCATCGCGCTGATGGTCGGTGACGATGCAATCGTGGTTCTGGATATCCTCGACCTTGGTGATGCTGCCCTTGCGCTTGAGATACTCGGGGCTCGCGTAGATGCCGCGTGACAGCGAGGTGAAAACCTTCACCGGCAGATGCGAATTGCGCGGCGGGCCGAGATGGATGGCGACGTCGTATGGTTCCTGCGACAAATCCACCCAGCGGTTGTTGATCTCGATGATCAGTTGAATATGCGGATGAATGATGCCGAATTCGGCAACCAGACGTCCGAGCCATGAGACGCCGAAATCGACCGGAAGGCTGGCGCGCAGCACGCCGCTCAATTCGGTTTGCAGCTTGGAGGCTTCGAAGCCGGCATCCTCGATTTCGGAAATGATCCGCTGCGTGTGATCATAGACGACGCGGCCGATATCGGTCAGCGCCGCCACCTTGCGGCCCCGCTTGAGGAGTTGCGATCCGAGCTGGTGCTCGAGAATCGACAGCTTGCGGCTGATCGTCGATTTCGGCACGCGCAGCCTGTCCGCGGCCCGCGTCAGGCTTTGCGCATTGACGACCTCGTAGAACAAGACGAGGGCGTTGAGATCGAGTTTTGTCGTCATCCGCGATCAGATCCGTTGTCTCGTTCAGTGTCCGGTCGTGGGCGCCTCGTCAATAGCACATCGATCAAAGCATGGTTATTCGCGAGTTATGGTCACTTCGACGCGCGGCGGTTTCGGCCAGTCCTGTCGGCGGCGTCGGGGCCGATATCCTCGCCCCAGCGCTGCACCAGGCCACTGTCGATGCCGAACAGATCCAGTGCGCGCCCCACGGTATGGTCGATGATTTCCTCGATGGTCTTCGGCATCGGATAGAACGCCGGAACCGGCGGCATGATGATGGCGCCGATCTCGGTGGCCTGCGCCATGTTGCGAAGATGGCCGAGATGCAACGGCGTTTCGCGCACCATCAGCACCAGCCGCCGCCGCTCTTTCAGCACGACGTCCGCCGCGCGAGTCAGCAGGTTGGCGGTCACGCCGGTCGCGATCTGCGACAGGCTGTGGATCGAACAGGGCGCAACGATCATGCCCAGCGTGGCGAAGGAGCCGCTGGAGATTGCCGCGCCGACATCATCTATGTTGTGAACCGTGTGGCTCAGCTTTTCGATATCGGAGACGCTACGTCCGCATTCCTGAATCAGCGCGATTCGGGCCGAACGGGACATCACCAGATGCGTTTCTATCCCGACGTCGCGCAGGATTTCGAGCGCGCGGATGCCGTAAGCGATCCCCGACGCTCCGCTGATGCCGACAATCAATCGTCGTGAGGTCGAGGTCATGGCTTTTGGCCTCCGCCAGGCTGTGCGGACCAGCCGTGAAGCGTCGCGAGCGTGACGGCCGGATCAATGCGTGTCTCGAGATCGATCTCGTCCTGGCCGGGAACGCGGATGCGGGTGAAGCGGAATTCAGGCGCGCCAATCGGCACGGTGGCGTCCATGCCCATCTTGGCACCGTAACCGTCGTCAGTGGAGGGATCGAGCTTGGAGCCCTGCGCGCCGCTGACGACGACGAGATCGCGATCCGCCTGAAAGCGGGTCGCAACCGCCCACTCGACGCTGCGGGGATCGTGAATGTCGACGTCCTCGTCAACCACGAAAACATGCTTGATGTCATAGTGTGCGGCGAAGCACGCCATGATGACGTTCTTGGCTTCACCGCGATGCCGCGCCCGCATCTGCACATAGAGGTGATAGCGGCCGACGCCGCCCAGCGCGAGATGGACGTCCTTCACCGACGGGAAGGTGCGCCGGATGGTATCGAGAATTGTCGCCTCGCGCGGGATCGCGCCGAGCAGCAGATGCTCCAGCGCGCCGCCGACGATGGTGTGAAACAGCGGATCGTGCCGGTGGGTGATGCGATCGACGGCGATGACGTGACGCTCAGCCCGTTCGCCGTAGTATTGCGGGAATTCGCCGAACGGGCCTTCCGGCGCGCGTGCGTTGGCCCTGATGCGGCCTTCGATGACGATCTCCGCATTCGCCGGCACGCGGATCTCGCTGCCGATGCATTTGACGACGTCGAGCGGCGCGCCGCCGAGCGCGCCGGCGACTTCGAGTTCATCCATGTTGAGTGGAACGATGGCCTGCGACGCCAGCAGGCACGCGGGATCCGTGCCGATGACGATGGCGACATCCAGATCGTTGCCGGCAGCTTCCGCTTCGTTGAAGAACGCCAGCGTGTGGCGGGGCAGCAGAAGCACGCCGAGTTCGCGCCCGTGCGAGACCTGAAGGCGATGGATCGCGACGTTCTGAATGCCGGTGACGGGACTGCGGACGATCAGAAGGCCGGCGGTGATATAGGCGCCGCTATCGTGCTCGTTATGGGTCGGGATCGGCAGCAGGGATAGCAGATCGCCGTCATCATGGACGACTTGCTGACAGGGCGCATCCTTGATCTCCGTCCAGGGAAGCGGTTTGGCAACGGCGTCCTGGAAAACCTCAAGTAAGGCTGCGCCTTCAAGGCCGAGCGATTCCGCCATCCAGTTTCGATCCGACAGCAATCCGGAGATCACGGAGATGTCGCTGTCGCCGGCAGCGGGAAAAAGTGTCGCCTTCCTGCCGTCGAGCCGGTTGGCGATGCCGCCAAGCTCATGCTTCAGCTTGATGCCGGGTTTCATGATCGCGAGCCGGCCCGTTGCCTCGAGATGCGCGAGCCAGGGGCGCAGCGCCATGTCCCTGCGTCGTGACGATGCTGCCGTGTTCTCGTGAGCCATGCGTGCGTCCCTCATTTGAGCGCGCGCCAGCTTAGTCAGGCGAGGGCTGACTTCTATTAATTTATATCGATATGGGCCATAGTTGCGATTGATGGCCGGAGTGCATGATGGAATTGCGTTCGTTGCAGTATTTTGTGGCGATGTACGAGGAAGGATCGGTGTCGCGTGCTGCGCGACGCCTCAATATCGTTCAACCGGCCATGAGCCATCAGTTGGCCAATCTCGAGGATGAACTCGGCAATCCGTTGTTTCAGCGCACGCCGAAAGGGCTGGTCCCGACAAACGCCGGTCATGATGCGTATCGGTTGTTTCTCCCGATTCTTCGCTCCGTCGAGGCGGCAAGGCAGGAATTGTCGGCGCCGCGCAATACGGTACAGGGCCACGTCGCGGTCGGCGTCGTGGCGTCGGTTGCGTATAATGCCTTGTCGGAAACGCTGGCGCTGTTCAGCGCGAAATACCCGCATGTCACGTTGCGTATCACGGACGGCTATACCAGTGAACTGCTGCAGATGCAGCGCGCCGGGCAGCTCGATCTGGTGGTCATCAACGCGTCGGCAAAGCGCGATGAATATCAGCAGATTGATCTGATTTCCGAAGACCTTGTGGTAGTCGGCCCAGCCGACATGGCGATGCCGGACGATGAGATCAGGTTCGAGACCATCGATCATCGCCGGCTGGTCATTCCGTCGCCACGGCACGGCCTGCGGGCGGTTCTCGACGAGGCGGCGGAGCGGCATGGCGTCAAGCTGCTGCCGCATTATGAGTTCGACGAGATCAGCACCATCGAGAATTTCATCGTCAACACCGGATTCCAGACGATCCTGCCGCCGCTTGCGGTCGCAAACGCCTTGCGGTCGGGCCTTCTTCGGTGCGTCCCATTGTCGCCACGCATTTCCCGTCAACTCGTCGGCGTGCATCATACTGCCCGCCCGCTCAGTCATGCTGCGACGATGTTTGTCGAGGCTTTGCGGGAACGTCTGGTTGTGGTGCAGCAGGAATTGAGGCTTTGACGCGTAGTTCGTGACGCGGCCTCCCTGCGGCTGCGGCGGATGCTGGCGTTGATCGCGAGCGGGCAGGTTGCCGCCGAACTGGACGCCGCCTCCGTCGTTGTGATAGCTGGAACGATTGATGGCGGTTGCCGTGCGCACAGCCGCTCGTCTCTGGGAGATGTCGATGTCAACCGCGCTACGGATCGCTCATGGTGCGTTTGGGCGGGTCGCGCTGCTCGATATGGACGCGTCGTTGGTCCGCCACGCGCATCCGCATTGCCACGTCCTGCTCAAGGTTGAGGGTGGAGATACCCATTTCATCGTCGGCGACCGGGTGGTCCCGCTGACGGATACCACCGCCGTTTTTGTCGATGGCTGGCGGCCGCACGCCTATATCCACGATCCGTCGCGGCCGCGTACGCTGATCCTGGCGTTGTATATCGAGCCGCACTGGCTGCAGATTTTCCGCTCATCATGGGCGGCAAGCGGCGCACCGGGCTTCTTCGCCCAGCCTTGCGGCGAGATTTCACCGCGTATTCGTGCGCTTGCGCATGATCTCGCGGTGGTGATGATGGCCCATCCCGACAGCCGTGGCGATCAGGAAAAGCTGTTGTCCGACTTGATGATCGCGGTGATCGAACAGTTCACGGAGTGGCGCAACGGCCCCTCGATTCGCGAGATGAGTGGCGCAACCCGGCTCGATTGGCGGATTCGGCGTGTCGCGGACAGCATCCGCGCCGATGCCACGGCAAATATCGACATCGGCCGGTTGGCGCGCGAAGCCGGTTTGTCGCGTTCGCATTTTTTCCGGTTGTTCGAATCCTCGGTCGGCGTGCCGCCACGGGTGTTCCACAACGTGGTGCGGCTCGAGCACGCTATCAATGCAGTGGTGACGGGCGATGCCCGCCTTGCCGAGGTCGGCGCGCGGCTCGGATTTGATATTCCGGCGCATTTCACGCGGTTTTTCCGCAATCACACCGGCGTTTCGCCGAGTGAGTTCCGCGCGGTCTCGCGGCTTGCGAACTGATAAGTTCGCCGCATTGCAACATAACGAATAGGACGCATTGGTAAGTCGTGAGAGTGGGCGGTATGGCCACTCTCGGGCGGATTTTCCAGAACGGGCTGCAAGCGGGCCATCAAGGCCGCGACCGCGAGGCAGCGCCATATGGGCCAACCAGCCGCCATTCCCTCATCCGCCACGGCGCAGGACGGCGCCTGGATCGGCCGTTCGATGGAACGGGTCGAGGATGCGGCGCTGTTGTCGGGCAACGGCCGCTTCATTGACGATCTCGGCGTCCGTCCCGGCACGCTGTATGCCGCGATCCTGCGTTCGCCGCACGCTCATGCCGATATTCTGTCGATCGATACCGCCGCCGCTAAAGCTGCGCCCGGCGTTGCTGCAGTGCTGGTGGGCGCCGACGTCAAGACGCTGACCGCGAGCCTCGTCGTCGGCGTCAAGGCCCCGGTCGAGTGCTGGCCGATCGCGCTGGACCGCGTGCGCTACGTCGGTGAGCCCGTCGCAGTTGTGGTGGCGAGCGATCGCTATAAGGCCGAGGACGCGCTCGATCTGATCGACGTGCGCTATGCGCCGCGTCCGTCCGTCATCGATCCGCTCGCGGCGATCACGCCCGGCGCGCCGCTGGTCCACGACGGATTTCCCAACAACGTCGCGAGCGATCGTCATTTCAGTTACGGCGATCCGGACGGTGCGTTCGCCTCGGCGGCGCATCGCATCGCCATCGATATCGTTTATCCGCGCAACTCCTGCACGCCGATCGAAACCTACGGCGTGATCGCGGAATACAATGTCAACGACGGCGCCTACGACATTCTCGCCAATTTTCAAGGGCCGTTCAGCATTCATGCGGTGATCTCGCGCGCGCTGAAATTGCCAGGCAACCGCGTGCGGTTGCGGACGCCGCCGGACTCCGGCGGCAGCTTTGGCGTCAAGCAGGGCGTGTTTCCGTACATCGTGCTGATTGCCGCTGCGGCGCGCGTGGCAGGGCGGCCGGTCAAATGGATCGAAGACCGGCTTGAGCATCTGTGTGCGTCGAATTCGGCGACCAACCGCGCCACCACGCTGTCAGCAGCGGTGGACGCGACCGGCAAGGTGCTGGCGCTGCATTGGGACCAGGTCGAGGATTGCGGGGCGCATCTGCGCGCGCCGGAGCCGGCGACGCTCTACCGGATGCACGGCAACCTCACCGGCGCCTATGACATACGCCATATGCGCGTGCGCAACCGCGTCGTCGTTACCAACAAGACGCCGACCGGGCTCAATCGTGGCTTCGGCGGACCGCAGGTTTATTTCGCGCTCGAACGGCTGATACAGCGCATCGCGGTCGAACTCGATCTCGATCCGCTCGAAGTGATCCGGCGCAACGTGGTCCCGAGCGGTGGGTTTCCTTATCGCACCGCGCCGGGCGCGCTGCTGGATTCCGGCGACTACGCCAAGGCGCTCGAACTCGGCGCATCGAGCGGCGGCCTCGACGAATTGAAAGCGCGCCGCGCCGCCGCGCGTGCTGAAGGCCGCATCTACGGCATCGGCTATGCCGCCATCGTCGAGCCCAGCGTGTCGAACATGGGCTATCTCTCGACGGTGCTGACACCGGCCGAGCGTCGCAAGGCCGGGCCGAAGAACGGCGCGCAGGCGACAGCGACGGTGTCGATCGATCCGGTCGGCGCGGTGTCGGTTCATATCTCGTCGGTGCCGCAAGGGCAGGGCCACCGCACCGTGGTGGCGCAGGTGATCGCCGACATTTTCGGCGTCGCGCCGCAGGACGTGCGCGTCAACACCGAGGTCGATACCGCGAAGGATGCCTGGTCGATCGCATCGGGCAATTATTCCAGCCGGTTCGCCGCCGCCGTCGCCGGCACGGTAAAGATCGCGGCCGATCGGATCGCGGCGCGGCTGAAGCGGATCGCCGCGAGCCATCTCAACGTCGAAGCCGATGACGTGACGTTCGGCAACGGCAAGGTGCATTCGCGGAGCAATCCGGACAATGCGATGCCGTTCGCTCGTGTCGCAGCGTTGAGCCATTGGTCACCGGGCTCGCTGCCTGACGATGTCGGACACACCATTCGCGAAACGGCGTTCTGGACACCGCCGGAACTTGCCGCGCCCGACGATGCCGACCGCATCAATTCGTCGCTCTGCCACGGCTTCATCTTCGATTACTGCGGCGTCGAGATCGATCGCGTCACTGGTGAGGTTCGGATCGATCGTTACGTCACCACCCACGACTGCGGCACCATCCTGCATCCGGGCATGGTGGACGGCCAGATTCGCGGCGGCTTCGGCCAGGGTTTTGGCGCTGCGCTGCTGGAGGAATTCGCCTACGCGCCCGACGGCAGTTTCCTCGCCGGCACGTTCGCCGATTATCTGGTCCCGACCGCGATGGAAATTCCCGAGCCGGTGATCGTGCATATGGAAACGCCGTCGCCGTTCACGCCGCTCGGCGCGAAGGGGGTCGGCGAAGGCAATTGCATGTCAACGCCGGTATGCATCGCCAATGCGGTGGCCGACGCATTGGGCCAGAGGGATATCCTACTGCCGCTGGTGCCAGCGCGCGTTCGCGCGATGATCGCGGGCGACGAGCCGGCCGCGCCGGTAGGCACGTCGACTCGGCCGCGCAGCCGCAAGCCCGGCGATCGTGGTCTGCAGGGCGAGGGCAGCGCCGAGGTCGGCGCATCGCCGCAGGCGGTGTGGGACATGCTGCTCGATCCCAACACGCTGCAAGCGGTGATCCCCGGCTGTCATAGCGTCGAAAGGATATCGGATACGCATTTCCGCGCCGACGTGACGCTCGGCATCGGCCCGGTGAAAGGCAAGTATCGCGCCGAGGTCAAGCTTTCGGACCTCGATCCGCCGCATGCGGCGACGTTGTCTGGCTCCGCCGATGGCGCACTCGGTCATGGCGCCGGCGAAGGCCGCATCACGCTCGTTCCGCGCGAGGGTGGCGGCACCACGCTGACCTACAAGTACGATGCCGCGATCGGCGGCAAGGTGGCCAGCATCGGTGGCCGTCTGCTCGATGGCGCCACGCGCGTCATCATCGGTCAGTTTTTCAGCGCGCTGGCGCATCGCGCCGGCGGTAGCGGAACTGTGAACGGTGCCGACTCCGGTTTGTGGGCGCGGTTGCGCGCGCTGTTCGGAGGCGCGCGATGAAACCGGCGGCGTTCGATTATGTGCGGGCGGATACGTTCGACGAGGCGCTGGCGACGCTGGCCGCGGAGGGGGGCGACGCCCGCGTCATTGCCGGCGGACAGTCGCTGATGGCGATGCTCAACATGCGGCTGGCACGGCCGAAAGTGCTGGTCGATATCATGCGGATCGGCGATCTCGATCGTATTTCCGAGGAGCGTGGGCGCATCGTCGTCGGCGCCGGAGTGCGTCAGGCGAAGCTGCTGGCATGGAGCGAACTCGCGGCCAAACTGCCGCTGGTCGCGCTGGCACTGCCATGGACCGGCCATGAACAGACCCGCAGTCGCGGGACGATTTGCGGCTCGGTGGCCCATGCCGATCCCAGCGCCGAAACGCCGCTGTGCCTGATCGCTCTCGACGGCGAAGTGCATTTGCGCAGCGCGCGCCGCCAGCGCGTGGTGGCAGCCAAGGATTACATCACCGGCATGATGAGCACCGCGCGCCAGGACGACGAGATGATCGAGGCGGTGTCGTTTCCGATCCGCGCCGGCAGCGGTTACGGCTTCCGCGAGGTGGCGCGGCGTCATGGCGATTTCGCCATTGCCGCTTGCGCGGCCATCGCAGGCGCAAACGGTATTCGTCTTGCGGTTGCGGGTGTCGCCGACAAGCCGGAAGCGCGCGACTGGCCCGATCTGGACGGCAGCGCGCTCGACGATGCGCTCAATGCCTTCGCCTACGAACTCGACGCGCGCGACGACATTCACGCCACCGCGCGTTATCGCCGCGATCTGGTGCGCCAGATCGGCCGCGAGGTCATCATGGAGGCACGCCGATGCCGCGCCTGACCGCCACTCAGCGCCATGTGGTGCGTTTTCGCCTCAACGGCCGTTCCGTGGAAGGCACCGCCGAGCCGCGCATGCAACTGGCCGATTTCCTTCGGCACGAACTGGGCGCGACTGGCACGCATGTCGGATGCGAGCATGGCGTCTGCGGTGCCTGCACCGTGACGGTGGACGGAATGCTCGCGCGTTCATGCCTGACGCTGGCGGTACAGGTCGACGGTTGCGACGTTCGCACCGTCGAAGGGCTGGCGCCGGAGCAGGGCCGTCTCTCGATCTTGCAGGCCGCATTTCGTCGCCATCACGGCCTGCAATGCGGCTTCTGCACGCCCGGCATCCTGATGTCGCTCGATCGCTATCTACGTAGCAATCCAAGCCCGACGGAAGGTCAGCTTCGCGAACTGCTCAGCGGCCATCTGTGCCGCTGCACCGGCTACACGCCGATTATTCGCGCGGCGATGGAAGCTGCGGCGATGCTGGCGTCTGCTACACAACAAGAAGACCACGCTCATGTTTGATCTCGGCACCAGTTTCATCGCCAGCGTCGAACGCGATCCGGATGTGCTCGCCATCGTCGATCGCGATGTCAGGCTGAGTTACCGGAAATGGTATGCGCGGATATCGGCGTTGGTCACCGCGCTCGATGCGGCGGGGCTTCGGACCGGCGATCATCTGGTCACGGTGTTGCAGAACCGCTGGGAGGCGGCGACCATGCACTGGGCCTGCCAGTTCGCTGGGATCATCATCACGCCGATCAACTGGCGGGCGAAGGCCGACGAGATCGATTTCTATCTGGAAAATTCCGAGGCGAAGGCGATCGCCTATCAGGACATTTCCGCATCTGCCGTCGCGCAGTCGAAGAATGCTGTGCATCTGTGCCGCATCGCGCTCGATGACGCGGACAGTGGCGCGTTGGCATTTGGAGACATGATCGCCGAGACCGGTTGCGAGGCGGAACCGCGCGCGTCGTCCGACGACTGGTCGGTGATGCTTTATACGTCCGGCACCACGTCGCGCCCCAAGGGTGTGCCGCGCCGCCATCGTGCCGAACGTCACGCGGCGGTCGCCCATGTCGCGCAGAACATGTACGGCAACGGCGAGCGAACCTTGGGCGTGATGCCGCTCTATCACACCATGGGCGTGCGCTCGCTGCTGTCGATGTCGTTGATCGGCGGGTTGTTCGTCTGCTTGCCGCGCTACGACACTGTACGTGCGCTCGAACTGATCGCGCGCGAGAGCATCAGCAATCTGTATCTGGTGCCGACGCTCTATCACGACCTCGTGCATTCCGATTCGTTTGCAGCCACCGACGTGCGCAGCGTTCGCAAGCTCGGCTTTGCCGGCGCCTCGATGCCGGATGGTTTATTACACAAGTTGAACGAAGCTTTCCGTCCCGAACTGTTCGTCAATCACTACGGTAGTTCGGAGATTTACACCTTCACCATCGACCAGAAGGCCGAGGTGAAGCCGGGATCGGCGGGCCGGTCCGGCATCAACCAGCGCGTTCGCGTGGTCAAGCTCAACGCGGCCAGCGCATCCGAGATCGCTGCGGCCGGTGAGGAGGGCGAGATCGTCGCGCTCGCCTCGAGCGACGAGGCGTTCGAAGGCTACTGGCGGCGGCCGGAAGCGACGGCGAAAGCGCTGCGCGACGGCTGGTATTTCACCGGCGACACCGGATTCGTCGACAAGGACGGCGACCTGTTCGTGACGGGCCGCGTCGACGACATGATCGTGACCGGCGGCGAGAACGTTTCGCCCGTGGAAATCGAAAGCTGCCTGTCGCTGCATCCGGCGGTGCTGGAAGTTGCGGTGGTCGGATTGCCCGACGAACGCTGGGGCAAGATCGTCGCCGCCTTCATCAAGCGTGGTGCGCCGGTCGATGCCGGGGAACTCGACGCATTCTGCCAGGCCTCGGGCCTCGCCAACTTCAAACGCCCGCGTCGTTTCGTCTTCGTCGAGGACGTGCCGAAATCGCCCGTCGGCAAACTTCTGCGGCGGCAGCTTGTCGCCGGAGACTACACCGAGGAGCGGGGCCTTCCCGCCAAACAATCGTAACCATCATTGACAGGAAAACGGAATGGCTACCGCTTATCAGTTCACCGATCCCCGCCTCGCCAAACTCGACGGTTTCCATGTCGAGATCGACGAAGCGCATGAGCGCGCTGACATCATTCTCGACCGGCCGCCTTACAACATCGTGTCGATGGGCCAGCGCGATCAGTTGCGTCTCACCTTCGAGACGCTCGACGAGGACAAGCGGGTGCGCGTCATCGTCATTCGCGCGATCGGCCAGCATTTCTCCAGCGGCGGCAACATCGGCGGCTTCATGGAAGCTTCGCCCGAACACGTGTCCAAACTCGCCTGGAACATCGCCTCGCCGGCGCGTTGCTCGAAGCCGGTGATCGTTGCCAATCGCGGATACTGCTTTGGCGTCGGGTTCGAACTGTCGCTGGCGTGCGATTTCCGCATCGCATCGGAAACCGCTTTCTATGCCTTGCCGGAACAGAAGCTCGGGCAGATCCCCGGCTCCGGCGGCTCGGCGCGGCTACAGAAGATGATCGGCATCACCCGCACCAAGGATATCGTGATGCGCTCGAAGCGCATTCCGGCGAAGAAGGCGTTGGAGTGGGGCATCGTGACCGATTGCGTGCCCGATGGCGAGTTGGAGAACGCGACTGACGCGCTGGTGGACGAACTGCGCACGTTCTCGCCGCTGGCCCAGCGCACCGCCAAGAAGCTGCTCAACGACACCGAGGATTCGACGCTGTCGATTGCGATTGAACTGGAAGGCCATTGCTACAGCCGGCTGCGGCAGTCCGATGATTTCCGCGAAGGCGTCGAGGCGTTCAACGCCAAGCGTCCGCCGAACTTCAAGGGAAGCTGAGGCGTCGTCGACGCGCTGAAGTTACGACAAAGACATGCGGCAGGGATGACAAAGCGAGAAAACACCGGACCGAACCGGCCCTGCCGCATCGCCATTCTCGACTGACACAATGACTCAAATTACGCTCCCAGGGAGATTAACGATGTTCAAGTTCGGCCAACTCTGTACTGTCTTTCTCGCGACCACGATCCTATCGGTTCCCGCATCGGCGGCGGACCCGATCAAGATCGGCGTGGTGACGCCGCTGTCCGGCACCTATTCGCCGATCGGCCAGCAGGTGCGCTGGGGTCTCGAACTCGCCACCAAGGAAGTCAATGCGAACGGCGGCATCATGGGCCGCCAGATTCAACTCATGTTCGAGGATGAGGAAGCCAACCCTTCGGTCGCGGTGCAGAAAGCCGAGAAGCTGTTCGAATCCGAGAAGGTCGATTTCCTCACCGGCACCGTCAATTCGGGCTCGACATTGGCCGTCGGGCAGACCGCCGAGCGCGCCGGCAAGCTGATTGCCACCACGGTGTCGTTCGCCGACTCCATCACCGGCGACAAGTGCTCGCCGAATGTTTTCCGTGTCAACGCCCGCGCCGGTCAGCAGTCGGCCGCGCTCGCAGCGTGGGTCGCGAAGCAGAAACCGAAGGCCAAGGTGTATTTCCTCGGCCCCGATTATGAAATGGGCCGCTCGACGGTCGCGACCTTCAAGCGAACCATCGAAGGTCTTGGCGCAACGTCGGTCGGCGAGGTGTTCGCACCGCTGGATAGCAAGGACTATACGCAATACTTCGGCCAGTTGCGGCAGGCCAGGCCGGAAGTTCTCTACACGTCCGTCGCTGGAAATGACACCGTGCGCCTGTTGACCCAGATGCAGGACTTCGGCCTGCTCGGCAATCTGCTGGTGGTCGGCGCGTCGGGTACGGTGACGTCGCAGAACATCGGCGCGATCGGTGCGGCTGCCAACGGTTTCACCACCGGTGTCGGCTATTCCACGCAGATCGACAATCCGGCGAACAAGAAGTTCGTCGCCGCCTTCAACGCCGCCTACAAGGCCGATCCGGATCTCTACGGCGCCGACAGCTACGGCCTGATCTACTTCTACAAGGCCGCCGTCGAGAAGGCGCAGTCCACCGCGACCGACAAGGTGCGCGCGGCGATGGGCGACCTCAAATGGGCGACGCCACAGGGTGAAAAGACCATGCGCGCGGGCGATCATCAGGCCATCCAGCCGATGTATGTCGTGCGCGTCAATGCCGGCAAGTTCACCATCGCGGGCGAAGTCGGCGGCGACGAGGCGATCGGCGCGGACGAGTGCAAGCGGTTCTGAGCAACACGCATCGAGCGGCCACTCAGGGGATGTGAGGACCGATCGCGCAGCGACGCCGCGCGATCGGAGACACAGTCCTCACCGCCGTTCGTCGCAGTCTTCAGTCCGGCAATGATGATGAAGGGGTCATGGTGAGGGGCCGATGACGTCTGTTCTCGAGTTCATCCAATTTGTTCTTGCACCGCAGATGATCACCGGCCTGTCGCTCGGTGTCGCGGTGGTGCTGGTGGCGCTGGGGCTGACCATCATTTTCGGTCTGCTCGACGTCATCAACATGTCGCATGGCGAGTTCTACGCCATCGGCGCTTACCTGGCGCTGGCCCTGGGGGCGGCGGGTGTCAGCTTCTGGCTTCTCATCGTCATCGTGCCGCTGATCATGATCCCGCTCGGCTATGTGGTGGAGAGCGGATTGATCCAGCGGGTGTTCAACAAGCCGGATCGGCATGTCACCACGCTGCTGCTGACCTTCGGCCTCGGCCTGGTGCTGGAGGAAGTGCTGAAGGTGATCTTCGGCCCCAATACACAACGGCCGCCGACACCGATCCCGGGCGCTTTCGATATGTTCGGCATCATCATGCCGAACTACCGGCTGTTCCTGATCCTGTTCGGCTTCGCGATCATCATCGCGGTGGCGCTGGTGGTGAATCGCACCCCGCTCGGCGCGATGGTGCGCGCGGCGGCGTTCGATCGCAACATGGCGGCCTCGCTCGGCGTACCGGTCAGCCGTGTTTACGCCGGGACGTTCGCATTCGGCATCGCGCTGGCCGGGCTCGCGGGCGTGCTGCTTGCTCCCGTGTTCTCGGTGTTCCCGACGATGGGCCGCGATTTCATTTTCATGGCCTTCACCGTCGTGATCGTCGGCGGCATGGGATCGATCATCGGCACCGTGATCGCGGGAGTTGTCCTGACGCAGGTGCAGGTCCTGTCCAGTCTGGTGGTGTCGCCGGTGTGGAGCGATCCGATCGTGTTCAGCATCATGGTGCTCGTTCTGGTTCTTCGCCCGCAGGGCTTGTTCGGTCGGATCGGTCATGCCTAGCGCCCCGTCAAAGGATTCGTCCAGCTTTCTGGCGTTCGACCGGTCCGGTCTGGCAATGCGGGCAAGCCATGTGCTTGTCGCCGTCCTCGTCGTCGCAGCACTCGGTTTCGCCGCCGTTGGCGCAGCGCTCAATGATACGTTCTTCCTGCGCCTCGCGACGGAAGCTCTGATCCTCGGCGGTTTCGCGCTGTCGGTGGATATCCTGCTCGGTTACACGGGGCTGTTGTCACTCGGCCACGCGCTTTATTTCGGCTTCGGCGCTTACGTCTCGGCGCTGGTGCTCAAGGAAACGCCGTCGTTCTGGGCCGCGATGGGCGTCGTGCTGGTCACCACATTGGTGTTCGGCGTCATCACGGGACTGATCGCCAACCGGGTGCGCGGGGTTTACTTCGCGCTGGTGACGTTCGGCCTGGCGCAAGTCGCCGCCAAGGCGGTCTACAACACCCGCGCACTTGGCGCATCCGATGGCCTGATCGGAATTCCGATCGTGCCGATCAATCTCGGCTTTACGACCGTGATGTCGAATGCGCCGGTCGCGTTCTTCCTGTTCACACTGGTTTTCGTGATCCTGCTCTACGCCGCCGCAGCCTATCTGCTTGATACCTCGTTCGGACGTGTGCTTGGCGCATTGCGCGCCAACGAGCATCGCGTGCCGTTCCTCGGCTATTCGACGCATCGCGCGCGGCTCTCGATCTACGTGTTCGCCGCTGTGGTCGCCGCATTATCCGGCGCGCTCTATCCGATGCTGCGCGGCTTCGTCTCACCGGAGCTTATGTTCTTCGCAACCTCCGGCAACGCGGTGATCACGGTGGTGATCGGCGGCGTCGGCACGTTGGCCGGCGCGCTCTACGGCAGCATCATCCTCACCGTGTTGAAATCCGTGATCGGCACCTTGACCGAGCACCATCTGATCGTGATCGGGATTCTGTTCATGGCGGTCGTCATCTTCCTGCCGAAGGGGGTGATGGGTGTTGTACGGCCCGGCATCGCGCGGCTTCTCGGGGGAGGTACGCGATGACTCCCGCGCTTCAGGTGGAAGGGCTCGGTGTCGCGTTCGGCGGCGTCCGCGCCGTCGACGGCGTCTCGTTCATGGCGCAACGCCAGGCCATCACCACGGTGATCGGGCCGAATGGTGCCGGAAAATCGACGCTGTTCAATTTGATTAGTGGCCAGATCCGGCCGCACGCCGGGCGCGTCGCGCTCGCCGGTGTGGATCGCACCGGTGCGCCGCCGCATCTGATGCAGCGCGCCGGCCTCGGTCGTTCGTTCCAGATCACCAACCTGTTCTTTGAACTGACGGTGTTCGAGAACTTACAACTCGCGGCGCAGCGACTCGAGCCGCCGCGCCAGATGCTGCGGCGGATCAGCCGTGGCCAACTCTCCTTGCATCGTGTCGGCGAACTGGTGGAGTGCTTTGGTCTCGGCGCCAAGCTCGGTGAATTGGCCGGCGCGTTGTCACATGGCGAGCAGCGCCGGCTTGAAATCGCGGTGGCGTTGGCGGCGAAGCCATCGGTGCTGTTGCTCGATGAACCGACCCAAGGCATGAGCCACGGCGACACCGCCGATACCGCGCGTCTGATCCGGGAGTTGTCGCGCGATGTCACGATTCTCCTGATCGAGCATGATATCGGCCTGGTGATGGATATCTCCGACCACATCGTGGTGATGCATCAGGGGCGGATGCTGGCGGAAGGTACGCCGGCCGAGGTGCGGGCCAACCCCGCGGTCAAGGCAGCGTACTTCGGAGATGCGTCATGCTGAAGATTGACGGCCTTCATGTCCATTACGGGCTCTCCCACGTCATTCAAGGCATTTCGCTGGAAGCAAAAGCGGGTGAGGTGGTTGGGATCTTCGGCCGTAACGGCGTTGGAAAAACCACGCTGATGAAGGCGGTTGCCGGTTGGGTGCAGCCGAGCGGCGGCGGGATCGCTCTCGACGGTCAATCGTTTGGCGGGCTGACGCCGGATCGCATCTGCCGCCATGGCGTCGGCTTCGTGCCCGAAGATCGGCGCATCTTTCCTGGGCTTTCCGTGGAGGAAAACCTCAAGCTCGGCCTGATGCAGCGGCTCGACCGATCGCGCGCCAGTGACCGCGCGGCGGTACAGGGCATCTACGATCGTTTTCCGCGCCTTGCCGAACGTCGGCGGCAGACCGGAACGACGTTATCCGGCGGCGAGCAGCAGATGCTGGCGATGGCGCGGGTAATGATTGGCGCGCCGCGCCTCGTGCTGATCGACGAGCCCAGCGAAGGACTGGCGCCGATGATCGTCGCCGATATCTTCGCCATCATTTCCGAGATGAAGGCCGCGGGCATGATCGTGCTGCTGGTGGAGCAGAATCTGTCCGGCGCGCTCGCGGTGTCCGACCGGTTTTATGCCATCGAACGCGGCGCCGTCATTCTCGCAGGACGAGCACGTGAGGAAAATGCACGGCAGCAGCTGATGAAAGCGATCGCCGTCTGATGCACATAGCATTGACAGCTATTGCGCGGGTGGCGGCACCAGTTTCGGCATCAGCGCTTTCGATCCGTCGAGGAAGGCGGTGATGGCATCTCGGACAATGTCGTCGAGATGATCGGGGGTCGGCGTCGCATAAACATAGCGGCGGATCGCGATATAGAAGATACGACCGTGCAGGCCCCAAAACATCTCCGTTTCGCGCTCGGACAGCGGCACAATTTCGCTGGATGGCAAGCCGAGATCGTGGCGCAATTCGTTGCAGGCCGGCTCGATAATCTCTTTCCTGACGATATCCAGATAGCGCCCTGTGATGTTGAACGACTTCATCCCTGAAAAGACGAAGATGCGCACCCAGTTGTATTCGAACACGCGTTCGACGTATTCGAGATAGAAGCGGTTCAGCCGTTCCTCGAACGACAGATTGCGATCGCGGATCAGGGCGCTCCACGAGGGCGACCAACGGCTGAGGAAGACTTCCTCATAGACGCGTTCGATCAACGCTTCCTTGCTGGGAAAATGCCGATAGATCGCCGAGTGCGTGATGCCCATGCGCTTGGCAAGTTCACGCGTCTGGCCGCCGAAACCCTGCTCCGCGAAAAAACGGATCGCCTCATCGATGATGAAACGCTCGCGATCCGGCGCGCGCATGTTGCGCCGACGGGGTTTCGCGGCGGCTTTGGCAGGTTTCTTCGTCAAGTCCAGCGCCTCGGGGATTCGATTCCGGATGGTGCGCCGTCTTACCGCAACCTGCCTTTGTGACCAAATGGTCATTTTCTGTTGACGGGCCGATCGAAGCGTGCTCTAAATTTAAGACCAGATGGTCACAAATCTGGATGTGAACGACCCGGGAGATATGCTCTTGAAGGCGCGAGCATTCAGCTACGCGCGCCCCGCGACCATCGCGGAGGCGTTGGAGATGTTTCAGACCGCTGGCGAGGACGCGAGTTACATCGCGGGTGGCCAGAGCCTGGTGCCGACGCTCGCGCTGCGGCTGCAAGCGCCGCAAGCTCTTATCGACATCGCTCACATTCCGGAACTGCGTGGCATTGCGCAGGATGGCGGCTGGTTGCGCATCGGCGCGTTGACGCGCCACTGCGAGACCCTATCCGATCCGCTGATCGCGCAACATGCGCCGCTGTTTCACGACGCTGCGCCTTACGTCGCGCATCCGGCGATCCGCAACAAGGGGACGCTCGGCGGCAGTATCGCGCTGGCCGATCCGGCCTCGGAATTTCCGGCGATGGCGCTGGCCATGGGGGCCGAACTGGAGATCGTGGGTCATAACGGTTCGCGCCGGGTGGCGGCGGACGACTACTTTATCGATCTGTTCCGGACCGCGATCGAACCGGGTGAACTGCTGACTGCTATTCACGTCCCTATCGTCCGACTGACGCATCGCTGGGCGTTCGACGAACTGGTGCGGCGGCGCGGCGATTACGCCATCGTCGGCTCCGGCATTCTTGCTGATGTTCGGGACAATCGGATTGAAGGCATCCGCATCGTTTTCTTCGGCGTCGGCAATACGCCGGTGCGTGCGAAAACCGCCGAGCAAGGCTTGATAGGCCGACAACTCGATCAATCCGCGATCGCTGCAGCGCAGGCGGCGTTGGGCAATGATCTTGCGCCACCTGATGACGAGCACACGCCGGCGATGATGCGGATTCATCTGGCGCGCGTCCTGCTCGGACGTCTGCTCAGTCGAATTGCGGAGGCAGCGTGAGCGAACAGATCACCATCAATCTCACCGTCAACGGCGAAGACGTATCGCAGACTGCGCCGCCACGCGAGACGCTGGTGGACTTTTTGCGGACGCGGCTGCAACTGACCGGCACCCATATGGGCTGCGAGATGGGTGTTTGTGGCGCTTGCCTGGTCCTGCTCGACGGCAGGGTGGTGCACTCCTGCCTGATGTTCGCGGCGCAGGCGTCGGGCTCCGAGGTGGAAACCATCGAGGGGCTGAGCGAACGCGGCATTATCGCTGACATTCAGGAAGCGTTTCATCAGCGGAACGCCTTGCAATGCGGCTTCTGCACGCCGGGCATGTTGATGACGGCCTACGCGTTGCTGTCGCAGCCGGGCGTGCCGTCGCGCGATGACATCCGCGATGCGCTCTCGGGCAATTACTGCCGCTGCACCGGCTATGAAGCGATCGTCGATGCCATCGAGAACGTGGCGCGCGCCCGGGCAGCGGTGGCGAATGGACGTCAGGTCGAGGAGATCGAGGGATGACCGATGCGCTGACCTCGCTGGACCGGCCGAATTCCTACATCGGACGCTCGGTGCCGCGCCCCAACGCCAAGCGATTGCTGGCGGGGCGCGGGCGTTACATCACCGATCTCGTGCTGCCGCGCATGCTGCATGTCGCGTTCGTGCGTAGCCCCTATGCGCATGCGCGCATCGTCTCCATCGATAGCGCTGCCGCGAAAACGATGCCGGGCGTGCGCCTCGTCGCCGCCGGCGCGGACCTCGCAAAGGTCTGCAAACCCTGGACCGGTACACTCGATCACTTCAAGGGCATGAAATCGACGCCGCAACTGCCGCTGCCGTTGGACAAGGTAGTGTGGGCCGGGCAAGCGGTGGTTGCGGTCGTGGCCGACAGCCGCGCGCTGGCCGAGGACGCGGCGGAAGCCGTTGTCGTTGAATATGAGGAACTGTCGGCGGTCATCGATATCGACGCCGCGCGCGCTCCCGGCGCGACGGTGATTTCGCCGGAACTCGGCGACAACGTCTGCTTCCACGGCAAAATCGACACCGGCAACATCGACGAGCTGTTCGCTGGCGCCGCGCACATCGTCGAGGAAGAATTTCATTTCGGTCGGCACACAGCGGTGACGATGGAGCCGCGCGCCATCATCGCCGATTTCGATCCGAATGAAATGCGGTTGACGGCGCATCACGCGACGCAGACGCCGTATCAATTTCAGGACATCTACTCCCGGCATTTCGGTATCCCGGAAGCTAATGTCCGCGTCGTAGCGCCCGACATCGGTGGTTCGTTCGGCATGAAGCTGCACGTCTATCACGAGGACATGGCCACCGTTGGGCTCAGCGTCATGCTCGGGCGCCCGGTGAAGTACGTCGCGGACCGCATCGAATCCTTCGTCTCCGACATTCATGCCCGCGATCATCGCGTGCGTGCCCGCATGGCGCTCGATGCGGAAGGCACCATTATCGGCATGGACGTTGATGACGTCACCGCGGTCGGGCCGTTCTCAGCTTATCCGCGCACCAGCGTCGTCGAAGGCAATCAGGTATACCGGCTGATCGGCACGCCCTACCGCTTCCAGAATTATCGCGCCGATTTGCAAGTCGTATTCCAGAACAAGGTGCAGATGAGCCAGTATCGCTCGGTCGGCCATCCGATTGCGTTCGCGGTGACCGAGCGGCTGGTCGATCTGGCGGCGATCGCAACCGGGATGGACCCGGTCGACATTCGGCGTCGCAATCTCATTCCCGACGACGCTTACCCATGCGCCGCGCCGACCGGCTACAAGTTTGAGGCGTTGTCGCATCACGCGTGCCTGACCAAACTGTGCGCGATGATGGATTATGACCGCCTGCGTGCCGAGCAGGCCGAATTGCGCAAGCGCGGCATCTATCGCGGCATCGGGATTGCATCGTTCGTCGAGATTTCCAATCCGGGGCCGGCGTTTTACGGCGTTGGCGGCGCGCGCATCTCCTCGCAGGACGGCGCGGTGATCGCCATCACGCCATCCGGAGACGTGCGCTGCGCGATCTCCGTCACCGAGTTGGGGCAGGGCACCGAAACCATCGTCGGACAGATCGTCGGCGAGCATCTCGGCGTCGATCGTGAGCGCATCAAGGTGATCACCGGCGATACCGAAACCACGCCGCATGGCGGCGCGGTGTGGGCCTGTCGCGGCGCCGGCATTGGCGGCGAGACGGCGTTGCGAGCCGCGCGCAAGCTGAAGGAGAACGTGATCTCGCTGGCCGGCTCGATTCTGCAGGAGCAGCCGGACAGGCTCGATATGCGCGGCGGATGGATCGTCGATTCCGACACCGGACGCCAGCGCGTCGAACTCGCCGAGATCGCTCGCATCGCCTATTTCCGCTCGGATACCTTGCAGCCGGGCACGCAGGCGCAGTTGACCGTGGCGCAGCACTTTGCGCCGCAGGGTTATCCGTTCGCTTTCACCAACGGCATCCAGGCATCACACGTTGAGGTCGATGTCGAGACCGGCTTCGTGAAACTCCTGAAGCATTGGGTGGTGGAAGATTGCGGGCGCGTCATCAATCCGCTGCTGGTCGACGAGCAGATGCGCGGTGGCGTGGTGCAGGGGCTTGGCGCCGCGTTCTTCGAGGAATGCCTCTACAGCGACACCGGCCAACTTATCAACGGGTCGCTCGCGGATTATCTGGTGCCGATGGCGGTGGAAATGCCCGATATCGAGATCGCGCATGTCGAAACGCCCACGGCCGATACCGAACTCGGCGCGAAAGGCTGCGGTGAGGCCGGCACAGCGGCGTCGCCGGCGGCGGCACTGAACGCAGTCAACGACGCGCTTGCGCCGTTCGGCGCGTCGATCGCGCAGCTTCCGATGACGCCGGCACGGATTCTCAGGGCTCTTGGACGGATCTGAATAACAAGCACAACGGAGGAGGACACCATGGACGACGCGATCAGGACTCTCAGTCAACGCAAAATCTCTCGCCGCGCCGCGCTGGCGGCGCTTGGCGCAGGCGCCAGTGCGGTGGCCATGCCATGGATCGCGCGCGCGGCTGACGATACCATCCGCATCGGCTTTCCGACGCCGCTGACCGGGCCTTACGCGGCAGAGGCGAAGGATCAGGTGAAGAGCGCCGAACTGGCCGTCAAACTGGTCAACGACAAGGGCGGCATCGCCGGCCGCAAGGTCGAACTGCTGGTGCGCGACGGCAAGCTCAATGGCGGCGAGGCGGCGACGCGCACGCTCGAACTGATCGAAAAAGACAAGGTTCATGCCGTGGTTGGCGCACTGTCGAGTGCCGTGCAACTGGCGGTCAACGAAGTGACGCGGGCGCGCGGCGTGATTTACATCTCGATCAGCCAGTCCGATACCATCAACGAGGTGAAGGACTTCAGCAAGTTCACCTTCCACGAAGCGCTCAATCCGCACATGACGACTGCCGCTGTCGCGCGCCATGCCTTCAAGAAAGGCAACAAGGTCGCGCATCTGGTCGCCGACTATGCATACGGTCATGAGATGCTGCGCGGCTTCAAGCGGGCGCAGGCGGCGATCGGCGCGGAGACCGTCGGCGAGTTGCTGCATCCGATCGGCGCGCCGGACTACTCGACCCTGATGCCGCGTCTGCGCGCCATGAAGCCGGATATTCTCTGCATCTCGAACTTCGGCCGCGATCAGGCCAATTCGATCAAACAGGCGGTCGATTTTGGCATGAAGCAGCAGATGAAGATCGTGGTGCCGGTGCTGCTGCACAATCAGCGGCTGGCGGTCGGCCCCGAGGTGTTCGAGGGCGTAGTCGGCGGCGCGAATTATTACTGGGAGCTGGAGGACAAACTGCCGTCGGCAAAGACCTTCAACGACGCTTTCCGCGCGGCGAACGGTGGCGCGATCCCGACCGACTACGGCGCCTATGGCTTCACCGGCGTCTCGTCGCTGTTGCTCGCGATGCAGGCGGCGGGCGGCACTGACACCGAGAAGGTGGTCGCGGCGCTGGAGGGCCTGAAGTACGATGTCGCCAAGGGTGCGCAGCACTATCGCAAGTGCGACCATCAGTCGGTGCAGTCGGTCCTCGTGCTGGAATCGAAGAAAAAGGCCGACATGAAGGGCGCGAACGATTTCTTCAAGATCGTCGAGAACGAGGCGCCCTCGGAAGATGTGCTGCGGAGCTGCAAGGAACTTGGTTTTCCCGCTTAACGCCAACTGACGGCTGCACCATGGACGCTGAACTCATCCTGATCCAGCTTTTCTCGGGTGTCGCGCTAGGAGCGATCCTGGTGATCACCGCGCTCGGCCTGTCGATCATTTTCGGCATGCTGGGCGTGGTGAACTTCGCCCATGGTGCGTTGTTCATGATCGGCGCCTATGCCGGCCTCTGGGTCGCCTCGCTGACCGGCAGTTTCTGGTGGGGCTTGCTGGTCGCGCCGGTCATGATCGGGCTGTTCGGCATGGTGATCGAATGGCTTCTGGTGCGGCCGCTTTATGGGCGCTCCGTTGATGATCCGTTGCTGCTCACCTTCGGCCTCAGTTACGTGCTAGTGGAAGCGGTGCGGATCGTGTTCGGCAACGACGGCATCCCGTTTCCGACGCCGTTACAACTCACCGGTGTCGCCAATCTCGGCATCGGCTATTTTCCGGTCTATCGCCTGTTCGTCATCGTCGTGGTCGCGGTGGTGTTGCTGCTGTTGTGGCTGGCTTTGGAGAAAACCAAATTCGGTCTGATCGTTCGCGCTGGCTCGCGCGATCCCACCATCATGCGCGTGCTGGGCGTCAACATCAGCAGGGTGTGGCTGTTGGTGTTCGGTGTTGGCGTCAGCCTCGCCGCGCTCGGCGGTGTGCTGGCGGGGCCGATGCGCACGGTCAATCCGGAAATGGGATCGCTGGTGCTGATCGAGGCATTCGTGGTGACGGTGATCGGTGGATTGGGCTCGCTGCTCGGCTCTGTCGTGGCGGGGCTGCTGGTCGGCGTCGCCATCAGCATGACGGCATTGTTCGCACCGGAGATGGGCACCATCGTGATGTTCGCGCTGATGGCGCTGGTGTTATTGGTGCGCCCGCGCGGTCTGTTCGGCAAGGCGGCCTGACGATGGAACGCGACATGACCGTGAAATCCATCCCGCTCACGACGACATCCTCCGGGCCACGGAAGGCCTCCGATCTCGCCACCGCGCTGACGAACTGGCGCGTGCTGCTGTCGATTGCGGCGCTGTGCCTGCTGCCGTGGGTGCTGCCGTCGAAGGCGCTCGCCGTCAACGTGCTGGTCTATGGCGTGCTGGCGATGGGTTACAATCTGCTGTTCGGTTACACCGGCCTGCTGTCGTTCGGCCACGCCGCGTTTTTCGGCGCAGGCGCCTACATCACCGGCATCGCCATCGGCCAGTTCGGCGTGCCGTGGTATGGCGCGGTGTTGCTCGGAATTATCGGCGGCGGCCTGCTCGCGTTGGCGATCGGTGCGCTGTCGATCCGCACGCGCGGCATCTATTTCTCGATGGTGACGCTGGCGCTGGCGCAACTGGTCTATCACGTCGCCTTGCAGGCGTCGTCATGGACCGGTGGCGAGAATGGCCTGCGCGGCTTTACCGTAGCGAAGATCGATGTCGCTGGTTTCAGCATCAATTTTCTCGACCCGGTCAACAAATACTACGTGCTGATGGTGTTCGCCGCGCTGGCGCTGTGGTTCGTCTCGCGGGTGCTGAACTCGCCGTTCGGTGCCGCCATCGAGGCAATCCGTGAGAATGAGACGCGGGCGCGGACTTGCGGCTACGATGTCGAGCGCACCAAGTTGATCTCGTTCGTCTTGTCGGGCCTGATCTGCGCGCTGGCCGGCACAATGTCGGCGCTGCATCTGGCTTTCGTGCCGCTCGACGTGCTGCACTACCAGACGTCCGGCATGATCGTGATGATGACCTTGCTCGGCGGCGCCAGCAGCTTCTTCGGTCCATTCGTCGGCGCGCTGGCGTTCCTGTTGATGGAAGACGTGTTCTCGCTGTGGACCTCGCATTGGCAGATTATCGTCGGCTCGATCTTCATCCTGTTTGTGCTGTTTCTGCCGAAAGGCATCTGGGGCACGTTCCTCGCGAGGGTGGTCCGATGAGCGCGCCGTTGCTCGCCGTGGAAAATATCGGACGCCGGTTCGGTGGCTTCGTCGCGCTGAGTGGCGTCACCGCGCAATTCGAGCCGGGCAAGGTGACGTCGATCATCGGGCCGAACGGCGCGGGGAAAAGCACGTTTTTCAATGTGCTGTCCGGCGTGCTGACCCCGTCGAGTGGATCGATCCGCTTCAAGGGGCAGGATCTTACCGGCACCCGCCAGCACAAATTCGTCCATCTCGGGATCGCGCGCTCCTATCAGATCACCAACATCTTTCCTGAATTGAGCGTGCACGAAAATGTCCGCGTCGCCGCGCAGGCGTCGCAGTCGCGTTACAATATCTGGCGTAATCGCAGCCAATTTCCGGAACTAAGCGAACGTGCCGATGCGGCGCTAGCCTCCGTCGGGTTAGGCGATAAGTACAACGATACGGCAAAGTTTCTGGCGCACGGTCAGCAGCGTGCACTGGAAATCGCTATCGCGCTGGTGTCTGATCCCGAGGTGCTGTTGCTCGACGAGCCGACCGCGGGCATGGGGCCGGAAGAAACCAAGGATATGGTCGCACTGCTGGAGAAACTGGCGCGGGAGCGCACCATTTTGCTGGTCGAGCACAAGATGAAGATGATTCTTGGACTCAGCGACCGGATTCTGGTGCTGCATCACGGGCGGCTGATTGCCGATGGTTCGCCGCGTGATATTCAGACCGATCCGGATGTGCGGCGCGTCTATCTGGGGCAGAACGATGGCTATGCTTGAAGTGCACGACCTTCACGCCTGGTATGGCGCCAGCCATATTCTGCACGGCGTCTCGATCGCTGTGCAACAAGGCGAAGTCGTCGCGCTGGTCGGCCGCAACGGCGCCGGCAAGACCACGACGATCCGTTCCGTGATGGGGTTGATGCCGCGCATCTCCGGCAGGATTCGTTTCGATGGCGCCGACTTGATAACGCTGCAAGCGCACGACCGCTACAAGCTCGGTCTTGCTTACGTGCCAGAAGAGCGCCGCATTGTCCCCGGCCTCACGGTGCGCGAAAATCTCCAACTCGGGCTCGTCGCCAGCAAGGCGAAGATCAACGAACGCGAGGCGATCGATGAGATCGCCGAAAGTTTTCCGCGGCTGAAGGAACGGCTGGATCAGGAAGGCGCGACAATGTCCGGCGGCGAGCAGCAGATGCTGGCGATCGCGCGCGCGATGATCGGCAAGCCGAAGATGATCCTGCTCGACGAGCCGTCGGAAGGCATTATGCCAGTGTTGGTCGAGGAAATGGGTGTGCTGTTCCGCCGCCTGCGCGATCAGGGCGTCACGCTGCTGCTGGTCGAGCAGAATGTGGAGTGGGCGCTGCGGCTGGCCGATCGTGCCGTCATCATCGATCAGGGCGAGGTGGTGTACGAGAGCAGCTCGGCGGCGCTGCTGGCGGACAAAGCCATTCAGGAGCGTTATTGCGCGGTGTAATTCATCTTTTCGCGCAACATCAGGCTACAAGGAAATCCCATCTCGTCGAACTCCTCTTCCGTGATAATGAGTGGAGAGAAGGCGAAGCCGTCGCCTCTGGGCAACGCGCGAGGGCAACATTGAGGTTGTCCGAAAGGGCTCTGCAGTTGGGTTGCCAACGCCAGTCCCGACCTGTTGACTCGTCCGCTCATTCGCAGCGGGAGCCGACTGGCGTGTTCGTGATCGTGCAGGATGCCTTCATGACCGGAGCGGCGTCGCAATGGCGGGGATCGCGACCACGCTCGCCATCGAGCCGAAGCTGCCGCGCAATTGGCGGCTCGGCAAGGCGGACGCGCCGGCGCTCAAGCCGATTACCTAGAAGAACAAGCCTGTCGCCTCGTCCGCGCAGATGGCTGCGGTCCGCTACCAGTTGGTGCGTCTCAGTCGCCGCCGTCGCACGGCTCCCAACCTGTCGCCGCTCTGGGCACTCGTGACGTCGCAGATATCCGCAAAGCGTAGCACCCGTCAGTATCGTCGCTGGATGGCGCAGCGGCCTGATCGCCGCGAGGCCGTGCTCCTACCCAACGCGGGTGGTGTTCTTCGCTGTCTGTCGGGCTAGGTTCCGGTCTGAACACAGGTTGGCACTTGCCCGAAGGAGCGCTTTTCCGTGCAGATCGCCCGTACAGTTTTTCGCGAAGACCATGAGATGTTTCGTGCCACCGTCCGCCGTTTTGTCGAGCGAGAGTGCGTGCCGCGGCAGGAGGAGTGGGACGAGGCGGGTCGTGTTGACCGTGAGGTCTGGCGCAAGGCCGGCCAGGAGGGTTTGCTGGGCGTGATCCTGCCGGAGGAATACGGTGGTGGCGGTGGCGACTTCGGCCATGCGGTGGTGATGGCGGAGGAGATCGCGCGGGCCAATGTCAGCGGTCCGGGCTTTCAGGTTCACTCCGACATCATCGCACCCTACATCGCACGGGTCGGCAACGAGGAACAGAAGCGGAAATGGCTGCCCGGCGCCTGTTCGGGCGAATTGATCCTCGCCATCGCGATGACTGAGCCGGGCACCGGCAGTGACCTCAAGTCGATCCGGACCACGGCCGTCAAGCAAGGCGACGAGTACGTCATCAACGGCAGCAAGACCTTCATCAGCAACGGGCTGAACGCCGATATCATTATCGTGGTTTGCAAGACCAATCCGAACGCCGGCGCAAAAGGCATGAGCCTGATCGTGGTCGAGGCGGACCGTGCGGGTTTCCGGCGCGGGCGAAAGCTGAAGAAGGTCGGGCAGTACGCGCAGGATACGGCCGAACTGTTTTTCGAAGACGTTCGTGTCCCGGTCAGCAACTTGCTTGGCGAGGAAGGTAAGGGCTTTGCTTACCTGATGGGTGAACTGCCGCAGGAGCGTTTCTCGATCGCGGTGTCGGCAGCGGCCCGGCTCGAAGCGGCGCTCGAACACACACTGGCTTATGTGAAGGAACGGAAAGCCTTCAACCAGACCGTATGGGATTTCCAGAACACCAAGTTCAAGCTCGCCGACGTCAAGGCGCAGGCGGTCGCGGTGCGGCTGATGGTCGATCACTATCTCGCCGAGCACATGAAGCGCGGCCTGACGCTGCAGGAAGCGGCGATCGCCAAGCTGTTCGCGACCGAAACGCTTGGCAAGGCGCTGGATGAAATGGTGCAGTTGCACGGCGGTTACGGCTACATGCTCGAATATCCGATCGCCCGCGCGTTCGTCGACATGCGCGTCAGCCGCATCTATGGCGGAACCAGCGAAGTCATGCGCGATCTGATCTCTCGCCAGCTCTGATGGCGGGAGGTCAGGTGGGTCCCGACGCGGAACTGTCCGCATTCCAACCGAGGTCGCGCATGCGCGCGACCGCATCGTCACGGCCGGCGACGCCAAGTTTGCCGTAGATGTTCTTCAGGTGCCACTTCACCGTATCCGGCGAAAGGCCGAGTGCGCGTGCGATCTTCTTGTTGGGAAACGCCTGCGCAAGCAGGCGGATGACGTCGTGTTCGCGTTCGCTCAGGCTTTCGAGCAGGATGGTTCCCGCTGCTTTCGTCGGCGTCGCGCGCGCGACATCGTGCGGCGGGAGATTCGTTTCGTTCAGACGCTCGACGTAGAACGACAGCAGGACATCGAAGCCTGCGTTCTCGCTGCATTCGCGGATCAAATCGAGCGCGGACGCATCCGCGTCGAGGAGGCTCCGCACCAGGCCAAGGCGATGGCCGAGACGCAGCGCCGCGAGCGTCATCTCGCCTGCCGTTTCCTCCGTGCCGCGCCGCTTGGCGGCGACTGCATTCTGGAGTGTGAGCATCGCGACGATCTGCTGATGACCTCGCGCTTCGCAGATCTCGATCAGAGGCTTGAGCCGTGCGGTGGCGTCTTCATAGCGGCCCATCGCAAGATCGCTTCTGACATGCGCACGCTCGACGATGATGAAGATTTCGTCGGCCAGATTGCTGCCGGAGCGCGGATGCCGCAGGCCGATCTTGTCCAGCGCCGCGAGCTTGTGCTTGGCGTGATCGAATTCGCTTTGTTCCAGATGACGCCGGACCTGCTCGCCGAGGCTGTATGCCAGCAGACGATCGAGCTTGAGGTGCTGCGCATAGTCTTCCAGGCGGTCGAGATAGGAGAAGGCCTCCTGCCGCCGCCCGGCGAGCCAGTGCGATGCGGACAGCACTGTCAGGACGCGCAGCACTGAATCCGGTATAGAAACGCGCTCCAGTACGTCGACGCGATCTTCAAGCAATTGCAGCGCGGCCGAAGGATCGTTGAGTTCATACAGCGCTTCGCCAAGCAGGGCGGCGGCAAGGCAAGCGGGATCGATGCAGGAGGGGCCGCGCTGCTCGGATTCGTAAAGCACGTCGCGATAGATTCGCTCCGCCTCGATGATCTGGCCCTCAAGCGCATAGCTGAGGCCGATCAGGCAGCGGCCCTGCAACCGGCCGCCCGGCGTGCCCAGCACGGAAGGGCGGCCTGCGTGCGTCGCAGGCGGGTTAAGTTGGATCTGTCGCGCTTGTTCGTAGTCGGCACGATGCATATAGAGCCAAGACAGGATGTTGTCGCGTCCCCCGAGGGTAAACGGTTCGGTGTCAGGCGGTGGATGCAGCAATTGCGGAAGGATCAGCGTGGCCGCGTCGACATCGTCGCGCGCGATCGCCAGCGTCGCCTGGAGCAGCACGACCGCAAATTGCGCGTGTGCATCGTTTGCCGGCAAGTTGGTATTGAGACGCGCAAGACTCTCGCTGCACGCATCGAGTTCACGCGCCATCAGTTGCGAGCGCGCCATCCAGAGACGCAGGTTCACGCGAGTCTCGATCTCCTGTTTCGGCAGGCGGCGAACCAGACTGTAGAGATTGCGCATCTCGCCCCGCGCCTGCAAATCCTGTCCGTACTGGTCGAGAAGATCGGCCGCGGCCGACACTTCGTTGGCCGACAGGGCGTGCCAGACCGCTTCGTCGACATGACCATGATCGCGGAACCAGAGCCACGCCGCCTTGTGGTATCGTCGCTGCTGCGCCTCCGCGCGCTGACCGAAACGTCGGCGCATTGCTTCGCCAAGCAATGGATGGAAACGATACCAAGTCTCGCGGTTCGATGTTTCGATCGGCGCGATGAAGACGTTCTGTGTCACAAGGCTGGCGAGGAGCGATCCGATCTCGGCGCCGTCGTTTGGCTTCTCGAGAAGCGCGGCACAGAGCGGCGCGCAGAAGCGATGGCAGATCGATGCAACCTCGAGCAGCGCATATTCGCTCGCGGATAGTTTCGACAGCACCTCGTGTTCGAAATAGGCCGCGAAACCCTGTTCGTCCTGAAGCTGGCCTTGGATCGGAAGCTTGTTCTCTTTCGAATTCCGCTTGCGCGACCAGCCGAGGGATAGCAATTGCAGGCCGGCGATCCAGCCATCCGTCAGTTCATAGAGGCGCTGGCTGGTGCGGCGGTCGATGTCCCCGAGCCGCTCTTGCAGGAAGGCGTCCGTCTCGGCCTGCGAAAAGCGCAGGTCCCGATAATCCAGTTCGAAGATGCCGTGCTGATCGCGCAGCCGCGACAGCGACAGCGGTGTATCGCGGCGGCTGACAAGGACGAAGTGCAGGTTGCGGGGCGCCTGATCGAGCAGCCATTGCAGCGCCCAGAGGCTTGCTTTGTCCGTCAAGAGGTGGAGATCGTCGAGCACCAGCACGACCTCCCTCGGCCGCGCGGCGATGCTTTGCACCAGGGCGATTAAGGTGCGCTCGACCGCCTCGCGGTCGCTGCCGCGCCCTCTCAACTGCGATGCTCGTTGGCTCAGCGCGGGGTCAACCTGCGCAAGGCAGGCGAGCACGTAGTCCAGCCAGCGCGACACCTCGTTGTCTTCCGATGTGAGCGTCAGCCAGGCGACGTCGAAACCGAGCACCAGAAGTTCCTGACGCCAGGCCGCGACAATGGAGGTCTTGCCGGACCCGGCCGGGCCGCGCACCAGCACGCAGCGATGCCGCCGCGCCTTGATGAGTTGCGCGATGAGGTGATCTCGCGGCAGCAGGCGGCTCGCTTCGCGCGGCGGAAACAGCTTGGTGGTGACAATGGATTGCAACGCCGCGTCGTGGGATGCACTCCCTCGATTTGACGGAAGGGATTCCATCTCAGTCGCCTTTTCGTTCTTCACCGTTGTTCCGGCCATCCGCTTCCAGCCGATCGTCCCGGCCGACTTCTCATGAAATGCCTCGCCACCCCGAAAACCACCCGGAGCGGGTGGGGCGGCGCCGACGCGTCGCGCGTAGTTTCGCGCAGGCTGCTTTTTATACAAGTCGGTCGGAGCATGACATTGGGCGTTTTGTTCGGAATTCGCGTTCTTGAATTCGAAGCCATCGGGCCGGTGCCGTTCGGCGGAATGCTGTTGGCCGACATGGGCGCCGATGTGCTGCGGATCGACCGGCCATCGCCGCCGGAGGATCTTGGGCCGCGCCGCACCGGCAAATCGGTGGATATCACCGGCCGTGGCCGCCGCTCGATCACGCTCGATCTGAAATCGCCATCGGCGGCGTCTGCAGTTCTCAATCTGATCGAGAAGGCCGACGTCGTGATCGAGGGATTCCGTCCGGGCACGATGGAGCGGCTCGGTTTTGGGCCGGACCTTGCGCTTGCACGCAATCCGCGGCTGGTCTACGCCCGCATGACCGGCTGGGGGCAGACCGGTCCGCTCTCGGCGGACGCCGGGCACGATCTCAACTATATCGCGCTGTCGGGCGTGCTGTCGGCGATCGGTCCGGCAGGCGGACGCCCGTTGCCGCCATTGAATCTCGTCGGCGATTACGGCGGCGGCGGCATGCTGCTCGCGCTTGGTGTGGTCGCGGCATTGCTCAACGTGCAGCGCGGTGGTGCGGGACAGGTGGTCGATGCCGCCATGGTCGAGGGCGCGGCGCAACTCGGCTCCATCATGTGGGGCCTAATGGCCGCCGGCCAATGGCAGGAGCAGCGCGGCAGCAATCTGCTCGATGGCGGCGCGCCATGGTATGACAGCTATCGCACGCTGGACGGCCACTATATGGCCGTGGGCGCGGTCGAACAGCGGTTCTACGCCGAACTGGTCGAGCGACTCGGGCTTGCCGGCGCCGATCTGCCGAAGCAGTACGACCGCAGCGGCTGGCCGGTGCTGCGCAATGCCTTCACGAAAGCCTTTCTCGGCAAGACGCGCGATGAATGGTGCGCCATCTTCAAGGATGGCGATGCCTGCGTGACGCCGGTTCTCGGATTTTCCGAAGCGCCGCAGCATCCCCATAATCGCGCCCGCGATAATTTCATGGACATTGGGGGCGTCGTTCAGCCGGCGCCAGCGCCGCGCTTCCTTGGCACACCGTCTACGGTGTCGCGTCCGGCGCCGCAGCGCGGCGAGCACGGCGCAGGTGCGCTGTGCGACTGGGGTTTCGCAGCCTCGGATGTTTTACGGCTGCGTGAGTTGGGTGTGGGCTTTGTCGAGCAAGCCGAAGCGCTGCTCGCGTGACGGATCCATTGGAGAAAGACGGTCAATGAGTGGAATTCTTGATCTGAATGGAAAAGTCGCGCTGATAACCGGCGCCGGTCAGGGCGTCGGCCGCCAGATCGCGCTGCACTACGCCGCGCACGGGGCCGATGGCGTGATCGTCAACGATTTCTATCAGGAGCGGGCGAGCGCTGTTGTCGAGGAAATCAAGGCGCTCGGCGGCAAGGCCGTCGCCGCGACCGGCGACGTTACCGCTCTCGATGCGGTGAAAGCAATGGTGCGCAAGGCCGAGCAAGCCTTCGGCCGCATCGATATCCTGGTCAACAATGCAGGCAATGCTGGAGCCTCGCCCGATCCCGAAGCGCGAAGGCCTTTTTGGGAAACCGGCCCGGATGCCTGGAACAGTTTCATCGGCGTCAACTTCTATGGCGTGATCAATTGCGCCAGCGCATGCATACCGTCGATGATCGAGCGTCGTAGCGGTCGGATCGTCACCATCATATCGGACGCCGGCCGTACCGGCGAGGCGGGCCTCGAAATCTATTCAGGCGCCAAAGCGGGCGCGGCCGGCTTCACGCGCGCAATCGCGCGGTCGCTCGGCCGTTACGGAATCACCGCCAACTGCATCGCCATCGCCGCGACGATGACGCCTCCGATCGAGGCGCGGCTCAAGGCCGATCCGGAGAAGCTGAAGAAGATGATGGAGAAGTATGTCATCCGCCGACCGGGCCAGCCGCAGGATGTCGCGAACATGGCGCTCTATCTGGCTTCCGGCGCCAGCGACTGGATTACCGGTCAGACCTATCCGGTCAATGGCGGCTTTTCCTTCTCAATGTGATCTTCTTCGAATGGTGACAACATGAGTGAACGCATTCTGACCGAGCGTCGCGGTCATATCCTGATCATCACGATCAATCGCCCGGAAGCAAAAAATTCTTTCGATCTCACGTCCGCGCAGGCGATGCACAAGGCGATGGACCTGCTCGATGCCGAGGACGATCTGTTCATCGGCGTCATCACTGGCGCGGGCGGTACATTCTCGGCGGGTGCGGATCTCAAGGCCGTGGCGCGCAACGAACGCGCGGTGACAGAGCGCGGCGGCTTCGGCATGTTCAAGAGGCCGTCGCGCAAGCCGTTGATCGCGGCGGTCGAAGGTTTCGCGGTTGGCGGGGGGCTCGAACTGTGCCTGTCGTGCGATCTCATCGTCGCGGCGCGCAATGCCAAGATGGGAATTCCCGAGGTGAGGCACAACGTTGCGGCGGTGGGCGGCGGCCTGTTCCGCCTGCCGCGCCGCATTCCCTATCACGTTGCCATGGAGCTTGCGTTGACCGGCGGCTTCTATGACGCTGAGTTCTTCCAGCGTCATGGGTTGGTGAACAGGATCAGCGAGCCGGGTCACGCGCTCGCCGATGCGATTGCCTTTGCCGAGACGCTGCTGGTGAACGGGCCGACCGCGCTCGCTGCTTCCAAGGAAATCATCTTCCAATCGGCCAACTGGACCGACGAGGAAGCCTGGAGTCGGCAAGCCCCCATCGCCGCTATTGCTTTTGATGCTGAAGATCGCGCGGAAGGGCTCCGTGCTTTCGCGGAGAAGCGCAAGCCGGTCTGGCGCGGGCGTTGAAGCGTTCGCCGACACGATAACCAAAGATCAATCGGAGGGAAGGAAATGGCTGATAGGAACCCGATAGTCAAAGCTCTGGCGGTCGCGGCAAGCATCGCGTTGGTGAGCGCTCCGGCAGCCGCCCAGAAAAAGTACGATCCCGGCGCCAGTGATACCGAGATCAAAATCGGCAACATCATGCCCTACAGCGGGCCGGCATCGGCCTATGGCGTAATCGGCAAAGGCAGCGAAGCCTATTTCCGGATGATCAACGACGAAGGCGGCATCAACGGCCGCAAGATCACCTTCATCACTTACGACGACGCCTACAGCCCGCCGAAGACCGTCGAACAGGCGAGAAAGCTGGTCGAGAGCGACGAAGTTCTGCTGATATTCCAGCCGTTGGGAACGGCGGGAAATACCGCGATCCACAAATATCTGAATGCGAAGAAGGTCCCGCAGCTCTTTGTCGCCTCGGGCGCAACCAAGTGGGGCGATCCGAAGAACTTCCCGTGGACGATGGGCTTTCAGCCGAACTATCAGAGCGAGGGCCGGATCTTCGCCAAGTACATCCTTGAGCACAAGCCGAACGCGCGCATCGGTGTCCTTTATCAGAATGACGATTTCGGCAAGGACGTGCTCAAGGGATTGAAGGATGGTCTTGGCGCAAAGACGTCATTGATCGTCGCCGAAGAGAATTACGAAGTCTCAAGTGCGACCGCCGATTCGCAAATCGTCAAACTCAAGACGGCCAATACGGATGTCTTTATCGATCTGACGTCGCCGAGATTCGCGGCTCAGGCGATCAAGAAAGCCGCCGAACTCGGCTGGAAGCCGCTCCATTTTCTCAGCAGTGTGTCCAGTTCGATCGGGTCGGTGTTGCAGCCGGCTGGTCTGGAGAACGCGGTAGGCATTCTCAGCACCGCATACACCAAGGATCCATCCGACCCGATGTGGAAGGACGATCCCAAGATGAAGAAATGGAACGCCTTCATGGACAAGTATCTGCCGGGCGCCAACAAGGCGGATACAGGATACATCTCGTCCTACATGGCCACCCAAACGTTGGTCGAAGTGCTGAAGCGGTGCGGCGACGACCTTTCTCGCGCGAACATCATGCGTCAGGCGGCGAATTTGCGCGATTTCGAGGTTGACGTTCTGCTGCCGGGTATCAAGGTCAACACCAGCGCGACCGACTTCTATCCGGTCGAGCAGATGCAGATGCGCCGTTTCGATGGGCATGTATGGGAGTTGTTCGGCCCGATCATTAATGGTGAAGTCGGCAGTCCGAAGAGTTGATTTCACCACGGTGTCAGCGATTGAGGAGGCATGAAGTGAGCGAGCAAATCGGTCTTGGGCCGACTACGACCACGATGATCCTGCGCGCGCTGTCGCGGTTCCCGGATCGGACGGCCTTCGTCTGGAACGGCGGCAGCCTGAGTTACACCGCTGTCCGCGATCTGATCGCGGGATTCCAGGCGGCGATGATTCAGGCCGGCGTTCGCAAGGGCGATACCGTCGCGCTGCTCAGCGCCAACAGCGCCGAGACGTGGTGCGCGGGTGTCGCGGCGCAGGCGCTCGGCCTCGTCGTCACTTGGCTGCATCCGCTCGGTTCGCTGGCGGATCACCTCGCGGTCATCGAAGACATCGAGGCGACGGTGCTGATCGTCGATCCGAAGACCCACCGGCAGCGTGGCGCCGAACTGGCGGCTGGCGCCGCCGGACAGCTCAAGCTTGCGTTCGCGATGGGGCCAGCCGAGTTCGGCCGCGACCTCGTCGCGGCGGCGCGCGGGACGGGAGCCGTCTCGCCGGTCGATCACACCGACATCAACGCGTATGCGATCGTCAACTACACTGGCGGCACCACGGGAAAATCCAAGGGCGCGATCCGTCGCCACCATGCCCTGGCGGCGTCGACTCAATCGATCATGGCCGAATTCGGTTTGCCCGATGTGCCGCGTTATCTCGCGGCCGCGCCGATCACGCATGTCTCTGGCAGCTTCGTGCTGCCGTCACTGTCGCGCGGCGGCACCGTGCATTTGCTGAAAGGCTTCGATCCCGAGGAATTCCTGGCCACGATCGCGCGCGAACGCATCAACGTAGCCATGATGGTTCCAACCATGATCTATGTCATGCTCGACAATCCGAAGCTCGCGTCGACGGACCTGTCGTCGCTCGAACTGCTGCTTTACGGCGCTTCGCCGATGTCGCCGTCTCGGCTGGTGGAAGGGCTCGAGCGCATCGGTCCGGTGTTCGCGCAGCTTTATGGACAGACCGAATGCTATCCGGTCAGCTTGCTCGGCCGCGCGGATCACGATGCGCGGCGTCCGGAACTGTTTGCGTCGTGCGGATTCCCGCTGGCCTCGTGCGCGGTGTCGCTGCTGGACGAGGACAATCAACCGGTCAGACAAGGCGAGGCGGGTGAAATCTGCGTGCGCGCGCCGCAAGCGATGGAAAGCTACTGGAAACGTCCTGAGCAGACCGCCGAGACGTTCGCTGGCGGCTGGCTCCACACCGGCGATATCGCGCGTGCCGACGAGCGCGGCTATCTCTATATCGTCGATCGCAAGAAGGACATGATCGTCTCCGGCGGCTTCAACATCTTCCCGAAGGAGGTGGAGGACGTGCTGTCGTCGCACCCCGATGTGGCGATGGCTTCGGTGATCGGCGTGCCTCATCCCAAATGGGGCGAGTCGGTGACGGCCGTGGTTGTTGCCAAGGCCGGAACGGAGCCGAGCGCTGAATCGCTGATCGACCTCGTCAAGCAGCGCAAGGGCGGCACGCATGCGCCCAAGCAGGTCGAGTTCGTCGACAGCTTGCCGCTCACCGCAGTCGGCAAGGTCGACAAGAAAGCGCTGCGCGCGAAGTACTGGGCGGGGCAGGAGCGGCAGGTCGGATAACGAAAGCAGACGCGCCGGATTTTTGCGAGCGGCGGTCGCGATTGTATGACATCTGAGAGGACACCATGACCGAAGCACTCATCATCGACGCATGCAGGACGCCGCGCGGCATCGGCAAGGCCGGCAAGGGCGCGCTTTCCGCAATTCATCCGCAGCAACTTGGAGCCACGGTGCTGAAGGCGCTGGCGGAGCGCACCGGCATCGACACCGCCGATGTTGATGACATCATCTGGGGCACCAGTTCGCAGCGCGGCGCGCAAAGTGGCGATCTCGGGCGAATGTCCGCGCTCGATGCCGGCTACGACGTTCGTGCCAGCGGCGTCACGCTCGATCGATTCTGCGGTTCCGGCATCACCAGCGTCAGCATGGCGGCGAACGCAGTCATGGCAGGCTCGGAAGACCTTGTGATCGCGGGCGGCACCGAGATGATGTCGATGGCCGGACGCCGCGGCGAGGGGCCGATGATGATGGACGCCGGCAATCTGCGCCTGCGCGCACGGCACCCGCAATCGCATCAGGGCGTCTGCGCCGATGCGGTGGCAACGATCGAAGGCATCACGCGGCGCGAACTGGACGAACTTGGACTGGAGAGCCAGCGGCGCGCTGCCGCCGCGATCAAGGCCGGTCGTTTCGACAGGAGCCTGGTGCCAGTTTATCACGAGGATGGCACGCTCGCGCTCGATCATGACGAATACCCGCGGCCCGACAGCACGTTGGATGGCCTTGCGACGCTGAAGCCGGCGTTTGCGGCGATGGCGGACTATCCGCTGGACGAGCAGGGCACGACCTATCGCAAGCTGATCCTGGAACGATTTCCTGATCTCGATATCGATTTCGTGCATCACGCCGGCAATTCATCCGGCGTCGTCGACGGCGCAGCGGCGATTCTGCTGGCGTCGCCGGATTATGCCAGGAAGCATGGCCTGAAGCCGCGGGCTCGCGTGATAGCGACGGCGAACATGGGCGATTGCCCGACGTTGATGATGAATGCGCCTGTTCCTGCCACGCGCAAGGTGCTGGCGCGGGCGGGGCTCACGCTCGACGACATCGACCTGTTCGAAGTCAACGAAGCCTTCGCCGTCGTCGTCGAGAAGTACATTCGCGACCTGAAGATCGACCGCGACAAGATCAACGTCAACGGCGGTTCGATCGCGCTCGGCCATCCAATCGGTGCCACCGGCACCATTCTGATCGGTACGGTGCTCGACGAACTTGAGCGGCGCGATCTCAAGCGTGGGCTGGTGACGATGTGCGCCGCCGGCGGCATGGCGCCGGCCATCATCATCGAACGCGTCTAATCTGTGGGGACGGGGCGGATCGTTTCCGTACCCTGTTGAATTGATCGTCCCGTCCCCCGAAGATCAAGCCACGCGGGGGTGTCAAGGAGGGGTCGTCTGCCCCTCCTGGACAAGAATTCAGCGCCGTACCGGTACAGTGGTCCCGGCGGCTGACTGCAGCATCTTCATCCCACACCAGACATATGCGTTATTCGACGTGGATCCGGCCGCCGGCGAGGAGTTGTCATAGTTGACATGGAGCCTCCGCCGCACTTTAATTGGTCGATCAACTAATTAATCATTTAACTAAGGCCAGAGAACGGAGCAAATGGAAGGGTGCGCCTGATGCTGGCCAGCCTGAAATATCCGATGCCGCATGCCTCGCGCGATCCTGGCTTCACCCGGCCGAAGAACCGGATGCTCCGGCGATGCCGCTGGCAGCAGCGGTCCGATGCCTCGTGCGGAGCGACAAGACCCGGCAGGCGCTTCGCCTCACTCTAACAACACCACGCAACACGAAGGAAAACGCATGTCTGAAGCATACATCATTGATGCTGTTCGTACGCCGCGCGGCATCGGCAAGCCGGGCAAGGGCGCGTTGTCGCATCTTCATCCGCAGAATCTCGCCTCGACCGTGCTGAAGGCGATCAAGGACCGCAATCATCTCGACACCGCGACGGTCGACGACATCATCTGGTCGACCTCGACGCAGGAAGGCAAGCAGGGCGGCGATCTCGGCCGCATGTCGGCGCTCGCCGCCGGCTACGACATCAAGGCCAGCGGTACCACGCTCGACCGCTTCTGCGGCGGCGGCATCACCTCGGTGAACCTCGCGGCGGCGTCGGTGATGTCCGGCATGGAAGATTGCGTCATCGCTGGCGGCACCGAGATGATGAGCTATCAGCAGATCCTCGCGGCCGAGCGCGCCGCCGCCAAGATGGCGCCGCGCCTGATGGGCTCGGGCAACGTGCAGCTCGACGAAGTTCACCCGCAGTCGCATCAGGGCGTCTGCGGTGACGCGATCGCCGCCAAGGAAGGCATCAGCCGCGAGGCGGTGGATGCGCTGGCGCTGGTCAGCCAACAGCGCGCCAAGAAGGCGATCGATGAAGGCCGTTTCGCCAAGTCGGTGGTGCCGGTGCTCAATCCGGATGGCAGTGTTGCGCTCGATCGCGAAGAATTTCCGCGTCCAGAAACCACCGCTGAGGGCCTTGCCGCGCTGAAGCCGAGCTTCGAACAGTTGGCAGACTACGATATCGGCGGTGGCGTTACCTTCAGGAAGCAGATTCAGCGCCGCTATCCGGATCTCGAATGGAAGGGCGTGCATCACGCCGGCAACAGCTCCGGCGTTGTCGACGGTGCGGCCGCGGTGCTCATTACTTCGAAGGACTATGCCGAGAAACACGGCCTCAAGCCGCGCGCCCGTATCGTCGCCTATGCCAATCAGGGCGACGATCCGACGCTGATGCTCAACGCTCCGGTGCCGGCTGCGAAGAAGGTGCTGGCCAAGGCCGGCCTCACCACCAAGGACATCGACGTTTGGGAAATCAACGAGGCCTTCGCGGTGGTTGCCGAGAAGTTCATCCGCGACCTCAAGCTCGATCGCGCGAAGGTCAACATCAACGGCGGCGCGATCGCGCTCGGCCATCCGATCGGCGCCACCGGCTCGATTCTGATCGGCACCGCGCTCGACGAACTCGAGCGTAGCGGCGGCCGCTATGGCCTCGTCACCATGTGCGCCGCCGGCGGCATGGCTCCTGCCATCATCATCGAACGCATCTGAACGCAAAGGGATTTGACATCATGAAGCTTGATTCTTCGGTCGCCGCCGTTGTCACCGGTGGTGCTTCGGGTCTTGGCGCGGCCACCGCGCGCGCGCTTGCCTCCCACGGCGTGAAGGTCGCGCTGTTCGACTTCAACGAAGAGAAGGGCGAAGCCGTCGCCAAGGAAATCGGCGGCGTGTTCTGCAAGGTCGACGTGACCTCCGATGAGCAGGTCGATGCCGGTTTCGCCAAGGCGCGTGCGGCGCACGGCCAGGAGCGCATTCTGATCAACTGCGCCGGCACCGGCAATGCGGTGAAGACCGCCGGCCGCGACAAGAAGACCGGTGAAGCCACGCACTTCCCGATCGATGCCTTCAACCGCATCATTCAGATCAACCTCGTCGGCACCTTCCGCTGCATCGCCAAGTCGGCGAAGGGTATGCTGTCGCTGGAGCCGCTGGAGCACGGCGAGCGTGGCGCCATCGTCAACACCGCATCGGTCGCGGCCGAAGACGGTCAGATGGGCCAAGCCGCGTATTCGGCCTCGAAGGCCGGCGTCGTCGGCCTGACGCTGCCGGTTGCGCGCGACCTGATGAGCGAAGGCATCCGCGTCAACACCATCCTGCCCGGCATCTTCAACACGCCGCTGTTGCAGGGCGCGCCGGAAAACGTCAAGGCGGCGCTGAGCGCCTCGGTGCCGTTCCCGAAGCGCCTCGGCATGCCGGAGGAATATGCGCATCTGGCGCTGACCATGATCACCAACGGCTACTTCAACGGCGAAGACGTCCGCCTCGACGGCGCCATCCGCATGGCGCCGCGCTAAAGCGGATAGAGAGATATTGAATTAGCAACATCGTCATGGCCGGGCTTGTCCCGGCCATCCACGTCTTTGAACTTGCAACGTTGTTAGAACGTGGATGCCCGGCATAAAGCCGGGCATGACGGATCAGGTCGAGCGCATCATGCTCCAAGCAACCATCGGAGTCGAAACCAATGTCCGACGAAAATCCGGTTCTCGCTGAAGTCCGCGGTCCGGTTCTCATCATCACGCTGAATCGACCGGAAGCGAAGAACGCCGCCAACCTCGCGCTTTCCAAAGGCGTCGCGGCGGCAATCGACAAGCTCGATGCAGACGACAGCTTGACCGTCGGTATCATCACCGGCGCCGGCGGCACCTTCTGTTCCGGCATGGACCTCAAGGGCTTTCTCAAGGGCGAGCGGCCCTCGATTCCGGGCCGCGGTTTTGCCGGCCTCACCGAGGCGCCACCGAAGAAGCCGTTGATCGCGGCGGTCGACGGCTATGCGCTCGCGGGCGGCATGGAAATCGCGCTGTCGTGCGACATGATCGTCGCCAACCGCAATGCCAAGTTTGGCATTCCCGAGGTGAAGCGTGGTCTCGCCGCCGCTGCCGGCGGATTGATCCGGATGCCGCGCCAGATGCCGTTCCGCGTCGCGATGGAATATGCGCTCACCGGCGAGTTCTTCGGTGCCGAACGCGCTTACGAACTCGGCATCATCAATCGCCTGACCGACGGTCCGGCGCTCGACGCGGCGCTTGAATTGGCGAAGGCGATCGGCGCCAACGGCCCGCTCGCGGTGAAGGCATCCAAGCAGGTTGTGGTTCAGTCCCGCCTCTGGACTGAAGACGAGATGTGGAAGAAGCAGCAGGAGATCGTTGCGCCGGTCTTTACGTCCGAGGACGCGCGCGAGGGTGCTGCTGCCTTTGCCGAGAAACGCGCGCCGAATTGGAAGGGCAAGTAAGTCTTACGCGTTCTGCTGCCGACAGGCGTGGCGGCGACACAAAAATCGAAACGCGATCCGTCTCGTTGTGAGCGGATCGCGTTTCCTTGTGACAATTCCACTCAGGGGACATCGATGCGTAACTTCACCGAAGATCAGGTCATCTTCCGCGAGGCATACAGAAAATTCCTGGCCACCGAGATCACCCCGCACATGGAGGAATGGCGCGAGGCGGGCATCGTCGATCGCAGCGCTTTCAAGAAGGCCGGCGACCTCGGTTTCCTGATGATCTGGCCTGACGAAAAATACGGCGGTATGGGCGACACCGATTTCCGCTACGAGCAGATCATTATCGAGGAAACCGCGCGCTCCGGCGACCACGGCTGGTTCAACACGCTGCATAGCCGGCTGGTCGGCCCTTACTTTCAACGCTTCGGCTCCGAGGAGCAGCGCGAGCGCTTCCTTCCGAAATGCGTGAAGGGCGAGACCATTCTCGCCATCGCCATGACCGAACCTGGTGCGGGCTCCGACCTTGCCGGCATGCGCACCACGGCCGAGGACAAGGGCGACCACTTCCTGCTCAACGGTTCGAAGACCTACATCTCCAACGGCATCAATTCGGACGTGGTGATCGTCGCCGCCAAGCTTGCGGGTGCGGAGAAGAAGCATGCCATGGTGCTGCTCATCGTCGAGCGCGGCATGGAGGGTTTCGAGCGTGGCCGCAACCTCAAGAAGATGGGCATGCCGGCGCAGGACACTGCCGAACTGTTCTTCAACAACGTGAAGGTGCCGAAGGCCAACGTGCTCGGCGAGCCGGGCAAGGGCTTCTATTACCTGATGCAGGGCCTTGCCGAGGAGCGGCTGATTTCAGCCGTCGGCTGCATTTCCAACGCGCGCCGCGCGTTCGACATCACGCGGACTTACGTGATGGACCGCAAGCTGTTCGGGCGGCCGTTGTCCGAACAGCAAAACACCCAGTTCCGCATGGCGGAGATGGATGCCGAGATCGATCTCGTACAGGTCTATGTCGATTACTGCGTCGCCGAACACAACGCCGGGTGCCTCACCACTAATATGGGCGCCAAGGCCAAGATGATGGCATCCGAGGTGGAGTGGAAGATGCTCGATCTCGGCGTGCAGTTGCACGGCGGCGCAGGGTTCATGGACGAATATCCGATCAGCCGCATGTTCAGCGATGCCCGCGTCAACCGCATTCTCGCCGGCAGTTCGGAAGTGATGCGCCTCATCATCGGCCGCGATGTGTTCTCGGAAAGCTACAAGAGCATTCTGGACTGAGCGCGCTGCGGCCGATGATATTCAAGCGTTGGTCGCTGCGCTCCCTCTCCCGCCTGCGGGGGAGAGGACCACAATCGCGAGCGCCGACTGCGGCGTCATATGAAAATGCCCGGACCGATGGTCCGGGCATTTTGGTGTGATCACTGGTCCGGCTTCAAGCGCGGTTCAACTCGTTGCGGCCGACCACCATCCAGTGCACCTCGTCCGGACCGTCGGCGAAGCGGAGGTGGCGCACGTCCATGTACATCTCGGCGAGCGGCGTCCAGTTCGAGATACCGGTGGCGCCGTGCATCTGGATCGCCTGGTCGATGATGCGGCAGGCGCGCTCCGGCACCATGGCCTTGACCATCGAGACCCAGACGCGGGCTTCCTTGTTACCGAGCACGTCCATTGCCTTGGCGGCTTTCAGCACCATCAGCCGCATGGCTTCGATTTCGCAGCGCGCCTGCGCGATGATCTGCAGGTTGCCGCCGAGATGCGCGATCTTCTTGCCGAAGGCTTCGCGGGTGAGGCCGCGTTCGACCATCAGATCGAGTGCCTTCTCGGCCTTGCCGATGGTGCGCATGCAGTGATGGATGCGGCCGGGCCCGAGGCGAAGCTGCGAAATCTCGAAGCCGCGCCCTTCGCCGAGCAGGATGTTCTCCTTTGGCACGCGCACATTGTTGAATCGCATGTGCATGTGCCCGCGCGGCGCATGGTCGTGACCGAACACATGCATCGGTCCGATCACCTCGACGCCAGGCGTGTTGACCGGCACGAGGATTTGCGACTGCTGCTTGCTCGGCGCGGCGTTCGGGTTAGTTTTCACCATCACGATCATGATCTTGCATCGCGGATCGCCGAGGCCGGAGATGTAATACTTCTCACCGTTGATGACCCATTCGTCGCCTTCGAGGCGCGCGGTGGTCGAGACGTTCTTGGCATCCGACGAGGCGACGTTCGGTTCTGTCATTACGTAGGCGGAACGGATTTCGCCGTTCAGCAGCGGCTCGAGCCACTGCTTCTTCTGCTCTTTGGTACCGACGCGCTCCAGCACCTCCATGTTGCCGGTGTCCGGCGCCGAACAGTTCATCGATTCCGAGCCGAGCGGGTATTTTCCGAGTTCGGCGGCGATGAAGGCGTAATCGAGATTCGAGAGGCCTTCGCCGGTCTCGGAGTCCGGCAGGAAGAAGTTCCAGAGACCTTCCGACTTCGCCTTGCCCTTGATCTGGGCGAGCAGTTCAAGCTGCTTCGGCGTGAAACTCCAGCGATCGGTCTTGCCCTTGCCTGCTGCCTCGTATTCCACCTGAATCGGCGCGACCGACTCCTTCAGGAATTTTTTAACGTGATCGTAGAGCGGGCGAGCTTTTTCCGACATGCGGAGATCGTTAAGCTCGTCGTCCGGGTTGAGACCGAAGCCGGTCGATGTAGTCGTGTGCATGTTCATGATTTTCGATTTCCTCCGCATGAAATTTCAAGATGTGTCGATGACTATCTTCGCCGCGAGACTGGAGGGCGCGCCCCAGCTAGTCAATCCATCGCTGCACGTGCCGGAACAATTTGATGCAATCGCTGTGCAGTTTCGCGACGATCATGATCGATGATGGGTCGGCGGAGGCGCGTGCAACGCCATCAAGATCATCAAGCATCATGAGAAGCGATTTCAAGGCGTCGATTTCCGCGCGTCGTTCGTTGACTGCGTGACGTGCGGGTTGCAGTCACAGTTGTCGACGTATCGGGACGGCCGCGACGACGAACCTTGATCACGTTGATTACCCCCAAACGACTATTGAATGGCGCTTCAATGCTGGCAGGAACCGCCGCGCTGTCAGCCGCTCGAATCTCGACGCGCACCCAATCAGCATGGCTGCGCGCGAAGGGCCCAAAAAGGCGAACCCATCGCCATCGGTGAATCCGACAACAAGAATGTGAGGCGAGTGCTCTGGCACTCGCCAATTCCGATCTTGACATCCCCAGTTCTCGAGTGATTTGTAATAAACCGGATGAACGTCTTATTTATAGACCCATATGGCCGGTCGGATGCGAACCGCAGGGATGTTCTAAGGAGATGACCAAGGCAATTTCCGATGCGGCTGTCATCGTCGGCGGGGGCCAGGCGGGCGCGCAGTGCGCCATCTCGCTGCGGCAGCATGGCTGGTCGGGCGCGATCGTAATGATTGCGGCGGAAGAGACGCTTCCTTATCAGCGCCCTCCGCTTTCAAAGGCCTATCTCGCCGGTGAGATGACTGTTGACCGTCTTCTGCTCCGCGAGCAGGCTTTTTATGACGCGCAGAATATCCGGATGTGGCTTGGGGAGTCCGTCACCGCAATCGATCGCAGGGACAACGCCGTCGTCACCAGCGAGGGCGAAGTTTTTCCGTTCGCAAAACTGTTTCTCGCAACAGGAACACGGCCGCGCAAACTCAGTGTGCCCGGCATTCAGCTCGATGGGATCGGCTATTTTCGCGGCATCGCCGATGTGCGTCGTCTTCAGCCGGCCTTTCAGAGCGCGTCAAATCTGGTCGTGATCGGCGGCGGGTATATCGGGCTCGAGGTCGCTGCAGTGGCCCGCAAGCGCGGGATGAACGTCACCGTTGTCGAGGCCGGCGAGCGCCTGCTGGGACGCGTGACGAGCGAAGTCGTTTCCGATTTCTATGCGGCGTTTCATCGCGCGAAAGGCGTGGATATTCGCTTTCGCACAACGGTCGCCGCATTCGAAGGGGAACGCAAGGTCCGTGTCGTGCGGCTCTCCAGCGGAGAAGAATTGCCGTGTGATCTCGCAATCATCGGCATCGGTGTCGATGCCAATGACGAACTGGCGATGTATTCTGGCATCGATGTCGAGCCGGGAGAGGGGATCGTTGTCGATCCGACGATGCGGACCAGCGATCCGGACATCTATGCGATCGGCGATTGCGCGCTGGCGAACAACCGATTCGCGGAGCGTCGGCAGCGGATCGAATCCGTCGCCAATGCGATCGAGCAGGGGCGGATTGCCGCCGCGCACGCTGCCGGAGCGTCCGTGCCGGCGCCCGCTGTGCCGTGGTTCTGGTCGGATCAGTACGATGTGAAACTCCAGAGCGCGGGCCTGCTGTCGAAGGGATACGACCAAGCAATTGTGCGCGGCGATCCTTCTGGCGGCCGGTTTTCGGTCTTTTATCTGAAAGGACGAACGCTCGTGGCCCTCGACGCCATCAATGCCGCCGCCGACTTCAATGTCGCGAAGCGGATCATTGCAATGCCGGACGTCGCACTGGACGCCGCCGATATCGCTGATCTCGGCCGGGATGTGCGCCAATTGCTGCCGACCTGAGAGTCGTGGCCATGAGCAAAAGTGCGGCGAGGCAAATTATAAACCGGACAGACGTTTAAATATTGTGCCAATGGCCCCGCTGTTGTATCCTTGGCCAAGCTTTCGGGAGGATTGAGGTATGAGTGTAGAGGTGCCGCGTCAGCAGTGGGCGAGCCTCATCGAATCCGGCCGCGTCCACGGCTCGCTTTATTGCGACCCCGAAATCTTCAAGATCGAGCTTGAAAAGATCTGGTATCGGGCCTGGGTCTACGTCGGGCACACCAGCGAAATCCCCAACCGCAACGACTTCGTCACTAAATCGATCGGCCCGATGCCGGTGCTGATGGTGCGGGATCGCGAAGGGGAGGTCCGGCTGCTTCTGAACCGCTGCCCGCATCGTGGCAACGCTGTCTGCGTGGTCGAGAAGGGCAATCGCGCCTCGTTCACCTGTCCCTATCATTCCTGGACCTTCGCCAATGATGGCCGGCTGATGGGATATGCGTTTCCCGATGGCTACGAAGGTGTCGAGAAGTCGACGCTCGGTTTGAGCGCGGTGCCGCGCATCGCAATCTATAAGGGATTTGTCTTCGGCAGCATGGCCACGGACGGGCCGACGCTGGAAGAGCATCTCGGCGGCGCGCTGCGCGCCATCGATCAGCTTTGCGAGAATTCACCGGAAGGCGAGATCGAACTGACGGCTGGCTTCCTTCGCCATCGCACCAAGGCCAACTGGAAATTCATTCTCGAGAACGAATGCGACGGCTATCATCCCGGCTTCGTCCACGCCTCGATCTTCTCCATTGCCGACAGCAAGATCGGCGAACTCTATGGCGGAGAATCCACGGCGCTGACGCGCGATTTCGGCAACGGCCATACCGAGGTCGACCTGCGTCCAGAATTTCGCCGGCGCGATGTGCCGCTGAGCTGGTTCGGGACCAGCACCGAGCGGCTGCCGGCTTATGTGGCGGCGATGGAGGCCGCATACGGCGCGGATCGCGCGCGGGAAATCATGATCGACGGCACGCCGCACACGATGATCTTCCCGAATCTGTTCATCGCCGAGATTCAATTGTTCGTCATTCAGCCCATCGCCGTCGATGAATCGATCCAGCATGTCACCGCGCTGCAATTCAAAGGCGCGCCCGACTTCAATCGGCGCATGCGCCAGCAGACCATGGGATCGGTGGGGCCGGCTGGCTTCCTGTTGGCGGACGACACTGAAATGTACGAACGCAATCAGCGCGGCCTGTCGATCCGCGATCCCGAATGGCTGTTCCTCAATCGCGGTGCGCATCGCGAGCGCCGCGACGAAAACGGCTTTCTCGTCGGGCACGCCACCGACGATCTTCCGTCGCGGGGAATCTGGCGTCATTACAAGTCGCTGATGGAGGCCGTGTGATGGCGACCGACGGCGGCTTGTTGCAGGAGGTCAGCCAATTCCTCTACCATGAGGCGCGGCTTCAGGACACCCACGCCTACGATGACTGGGAAGCGCTGTGGGACGATGATGCGGTGTATTGGGTGCCGGCCAATGGTGAGGATACCGATCCCGAAAGAGAGATGTCGTTTATCTACGACAATCGTTCGCGTATCTCGCTTCGCATCAAGCAACTGAAAACCGGAAAGCGCCACTCGCAGACGCCGCCGTCAAAGCTGGCGCGGATTATCTCCAATATCGAACTGCTCGATTCAGCGGACAGCCAGATTCGCGTTGCCGCCAATGCCATGATCTTTGAATCAAATTTGCGCGGCGATACGGTGTGGGCGGCGCGCAACGAGTACACGTTGCGGCGCGTCGGCGATATCTTGAAGATGTCGCGCAAGAAGGTCGCGCTCGTCAACAACGACAAGCCGATTTACACCTTGTCGTTTCTGGTCTGATCGCGCGAAGCGCGGCAATCGCATGAGAGGAAGTTTCGATGGGTGAGGCGATCTCGGAGCAGTTGATCGGCGAAGGTCCCGTTCTCCTCTCGCTCGAAAACCATGTCGCGCGGTTGCGTCTCAATCGACCGCAACAGTCGAACGGCATCAGCATTGCGTTGCTCGAAGCGCTGCATCGTGCCGTGATGGCCTGCCATGGCGATCCGCGTATCCGCGCCGTTCTGCTCACCGGCGAAGGGCCGAATTTCTGTGCCGGTGGCGACGTCAAGGAGTTTGCCGCGAAGGGAGAGGGACTGCCGGATTTTCTGCGCAAGGCGACGTCGTATTTGCAGATTTCGGCTGCCGGTCTCGTGCATCTCGATGCGCCGGTTGTCGTCGCAGTCCAGGGATATGCGACCGGCGGCGGCGGTCTTGGGCTGGTCTGCGCGGCCGATATCGCGATTGCCGCGCAATCGTCGAAGTTCATGGCCGGCATGACGCGCGTCGGCATGGCGCCCGATGCCGGCATCTCGGTGACGTTGCCGCGCATGATCGGGTTTCGTCGCGCGATGGATATGATCCTGAGCAACCGGATCGTCGATGCGCAAGAAGCGCTGGAGATGGGCTTGGTCAGCCGCGTGGTGCCTGATTCTGATCTCGAACAGGCCGCTCTCGCTCTCGCGCATCAACTGGCGGCCGGCGCACCCAGGGCGGCCGCCGCAGCGAAGCGGTTGTTGTGGAACGGCCTTGGTCTCGGCATCGATGCCTGCCTGCCCGAGGAAGCGCGAACGGTTTCGGAACTGTCCGGCACGACGGATTCGCGCGAGGGCCTTGCAGCGGTAATAGAGCGGCGTAAACCGAATTTCGTGGGCCGCTGAAGCTATGGCTGACGTCGCCATCAACGATCGATTGCGTGGCTGCCGCGCCATCGTGACCGGCGGCGCGAAGGGAATCGGCGCGGCCATCACGCGACGCCTGATCGCCGAGGGCGTTGCCGTGTTGATCTGTGATCGCGATGCGGATGCGGCCGCCGCACTTGCCACGGAATGCGGCTGCGACGTCGCGTCCCTCGACCTGACCGATCATGCGGCCGTGGCGCGTCTTGGCGCCGAACATGGCCCGGTCGATATTCTGGTGAGCAACGCCGGCGTCGATCAGCACGCGTTCTTTACCCAGACCACGCCGGAGGAATGGCGGCGCTTAATCGCCATCAATCTGGAGGCGGCGTTCTCCATGACGCATGCGGTGCTGCCGAGCATGCAAGCGGCGGGTTACGGCCGCATCGTTTTCATTTCCTCCGAGGCCGGACGTATCGGCTCCAAGGGCGGTGCGGTTTATGCTGCGGCCAAGGGCGGGTTGATCGCTTTCGCCAAATCGATCGCGCGCGAAAACGCCCGCTTCGGCATCACGTCCAACGTGGTGCTGCCGGGGCCGATCCGCACGCCGCTGCTCAATGCCGCAGTCGCCGCCGGTGGAGCGAAACTACAGACCGCGATGGAGCAGGCAACGCTCCTCGGACGTCTTGGCGAACCAGAAGAGGTGGCCGCGGCGGTGGCCTTCCTGGCATCGCGCGAGGCATCTTTCGTCACGGGTGAAGTGCTCGGCGTCTCGGGCGGGATGGCTCTGGGGTAAGGGCCGGTTGCGCTTGCACTGCTGTTGCGGCCTGGGACGCCCGGACGATGGACGTGCTGCCGATCAGGTCTTCGTAAATCCCTTGATGAACAGATCGGCGGTGATATCCGCATATTCCTGCGGGGGCACCGGTCCTTTCGGATCGTACCAGGTGAAGGTGTAGTTGATGATACCGAACAGCATCATCGTATAGATTTTCTTGGTGCGCATGGTCAGTCGGCGTTGCCGGTCGATGCGGATCAGGATGTCGGAGGCAAGCTCGGTGATCTTCCGTTGCTTTGCGACGATTTCGCGCTGTTGTTCCGGATTCAATTGATTGAGGTGATTAAGAAGCACGACCTGTTCGTGAACGGATTCGGCATTCTTCGTGACCATTTCCGCGATCAGCACCCGGCACTGCTCAACAGGATCCTCGATTTTCGCCAAGGCACTTTCGATCGCGTTGAAAAGAAACTCGACATGCTCGTCGAGAATGTGGAAAAGGATTTCCTCCTTCGACTCGAAGTAATGATAGAGCGCGCCGCGCGAAGATTCGCATGCTGTTGCAAGATCGATGATCGTCGTGCCAGCGTAACCCTTCTGCGCAAACAGCGCCGCTGCCTGCTTCAGGATGTTGCGGCGGACTTCGGGGTAGTTCTGCGACTGTGTGCGCGCCAAGAATCTTCTCCGGTCGATTGCAGCACAAATACCCTAAAACCGACCGTTCGCTCAACTTATTAAACTCTAATTGTCCTAACGGTGCGGGAATACGGCCGGCCGAGGCCCGACGGCGTTGTCCGCACGTTTGCGCCTGAAAAACGCGTAAATTTTCAGAATACTACATTCGTTGTTCTTGATCTTTGCGTTAGGACAAAAAATTAATTGAACGGATATCCGGGTTATATTAGTATCCGTCCGTCGCCGATGACGGCCCGCCAAGGGTTGTCGCGGACGGGAGGACAGCGTGGATACGAACACGGACTACGATGCGATCGTCATCGGTGCGGGGGCGGGCGGATGCTGCGCGGCGGCGCGGCTGGCCCACAACGGGCTTCGCACCCTTCTTATCGACGATCATGATCGCGTGGGTGGGCGTGCATCGACCGAGATCATCGATGGTCATCTGGTGAATGTCGGCGCGATCGCGCTGGAATTTGGAGGCGTCTTTCAGGACACGTTCGAACTCGTCGGTGCGGATTTCCCGGTGCGAATGCCGAATCCCGCCAATGCGTTTTATCTGGATCGCAAGGTGGTCGATGTCGGTCGGGGTGGGTGGTCCATGTTGCTGGGCGGCCTGACCAAGCAGGCCGCTCGCATTCTCGAACAATTCGCGCAGGCCAAATCCGGAAGTCTTCCGGATGGCCGCATGTCCACCAAGGACTGGTTATCGGGCTACACCAAGAACGAAACCGTCCACGCGATCTTCCGCAACCTGTGCGCGGCGATCTTCGCGGCCAATGCGGATGAGTTGCCCGCGCGCGCGTTCCTGACCTATTTCACCTCGAAGGGTGCGTTCAAGAAATTCGGCTTCCATCCGGAAGGCACCATCGGCGCATGGAAGGCGCTTGCCGCTGTCGTCCAGCGTAATGGCGATGTGTGGCTTGAGACGCGAGCCGAGGCGATCAAGGTCGAGAACGGCGCTGCGAAGGCCATCGTCATCAATCGCAACGGAACGCAAGCGCGACTGGTATCCGACGTCATCGTCAGCAATGCCGGCCCCAAGGCAACGGTGGCACTCGCGGGGGCGGAGCATTTCCCGGACGATTACATCGCGCGGTTGAAGCGCGACCTGAAACCCGCCGCGAACATCGTGTTCAATTTCGCCTCGCGCGAGCCGCTGCTCAGTGCGCCGGGCATTGTCACGTTCGGCAAGACGCGGCGTTTGTGCAATCTCGCCAACTTGACCGCGAGCTGCCCCGAACTCGCGCCCGCCGGCTGGCATCAATACGTCGCCTATGCCGTCCCCGTCCCTGCGCTGGGCGATTTCAACGAGACTGAAGAGGTTGCGCTCGCGCATGAAGACCTGCGCGAACAGTTTCCGGGCTTCGATGGCAAGGTGAAAATGTTGTCGATCCGGGTGATGCGGGGCGATTGGCCGGCGCAGCGCTCGTGCGCGGGCTACGATTTGCCGCGCGAAACCGGCATCGCGGGATTGTGGTGCGTCGGCGATGCGGTGAAGGAATACGGCAACGGCGGCACGCAGGCCTGCGCCGAAACTGCGAAGCTCGTGGTCGACGATATTCTTGCGCGCCAACAACACCGGCCGGCTGCCGAATGAGAGCGCCCGTCGAAAGCCCGGATGTTCCGCCCCGGCGCATGTCGGGCCGGCCGCTGCTTGAGATCAACAATCTGAAGATCGTCTACGACGGCGCGATCGAGGCGGTGCGTGATGTCTCGCTGACGGTGCCGGAAGGCGCCATCGTCGCGCTGCTCGGATCGAACGGCGCCGGCAAATCGACCGTTCTCAAGACGGTGTCCGGAGTTCTCGCGATCGAGGAAGGCGAGATCGAAAAGGGCACCGTCGTGTTCGAGGGCAAGTCGATCTCGAACCGCAGCGCCGAGGAGATCGTGCGCGGCGGCTTGATCCAGGTGCCGGAAGGCCGGCGACTGTTCGTGAACATGACGGTGGAAGAGAATCTGATGATGGGCGGCTATCTTCAGTCGCCGGCGCGCATGCGCGAGTTGCGTGATGTGGTGTTCGATCTGTTTCCGCGTGTCGCCGAACGGCGCGGCCAGATCGCCGGCTATCTCTCCGGTGGCGAGCAGCAGATGGTGGCGGTTGGCCGCGCGCTGATGGCGTCCCCGAAGCTGCTTGCGCTGGATGAGCCGTCGCTTGGCCTCGCCCCGCTGATCATCGATGCGATCTACGACATCGTCGAACGGCTGCGCCGCGAGATGGGCATGACCATTCTTCTCGTCGAGCAAAGTGCGGCGCACGCGCTCGCGGTCGCGGACTATGCCTACATTCTCGAGAACGGCCGGGTCGTGCTCGACGGCGATGCCGCGAAACTTTCCCGCAACATTGAGGTGCAGGAATATTACCTCGGCCATAGCGGAACCGGCGAGCGCAAGAGTTTTCGTGACGTCAAGCATTACAAGCGACGCAAGCGATGGCTCTCGTGACCGCGCCGCTGCTCAAACTCGAATCCGTGTCCCGGACGTTCGGCGGCCTTGCGGCTGTCAGCGATGTGTCGCTTGAAGTCTTGCCCGGTCAGATCTTTTCGATCATCGGCCCGAACGGGGCCGGCAAGACCACATTGTTCAACATGATATCGGGCGTGCTGCGCACCTCATCGGGACGAATCACGATGGAGGGGCGTGACCTCGCCGGCGTGCGACCTTGCGATTTCGTGGCGCTCGGCATCGGCCGCACGTTCCAGAACCTCGCGCTGTTCAAGCACGGCACCGTGGTCGAGAACATGCTGGTCGGCCGCCACCGGCACATGAAGACAACCGTGTTGGACTCGATCCTTCACTATGGCCGCTGCCGCCGCGAGGAAATCGCGGCGCGTCAGCGTATCGAAGAGATCATCGAATTTCTTGAGATCGAGGCGATCCGCGACAAGGTTGTTGGTAATCTGTCCTACGGTCAGCAGAAGCGTGTCGAGCTTGGGCGGGCCTTGGCGGCGGAGCCGAAGATTCTGCTGCTGGATGAGATCGTCGCCGGCATGAACCAGGAGGAGACCGAGGATGTCGCGCGCTTCATTCTCGATATCCGCGACGAACTGGGCATCGCGATCATTCTGATCGAGCACGATATGCGGCTCGTGATGGACATTTCCGATCGGGTGCATGTCCTCAATTTCGGACGCACCGTCACGGAAGGCGCTCCGGACGAGGTGCAGAATCATGCCGGCGTGAAGGAAGCCTACCTTGGCAAGGCACGGGATCGGGCAGCGTCATGACCGTTGTTGAAACGCGCGATGCGAATCCCGTGACGACGTTGCTGGCGTCAAGGCGCGCTCGATTGCCGGACGATCACGATCCGCTGGCTGAAGTCAACCTTGTCGCCGGCAACACCACGTTGCCGCGACTGCTTCGCGCACAGGCAGCGCGGCGTGGTGGCGCGCTTGCGCTCCGCGAGAAGGAGCACGGCGTCTGGAAGCGCTACGATTGGGCGCACTATCATCGGCAGGCGCGTCGCTTCGCGTTGGCGTTGATGTCGCTCGGCTTCAAACGCGGCGACCGTATCACCATCGCCAGCGAGAATACGCCGGAATGGTACTACGCCGATCTCGGCGCCGAGATGTTGGGTGTCGTGCCGGTCGGTATCTATCCGACCAATCCATGGCCGGAACTGCAATATATCGTGCGGCATTGCGGCGCGCGGCTCGCCGTCTGCGGCGATCAGGAGCAGACCGACAAGGTGCTCGACGCGCGCGCCCACAATGACGGACTTCCCGCTCTCGAGATGGTCGTTTGCGTCGACATGAAAGGGATGCGAAGCTACGCGCAGGCCGATCTCGTGTCATTCGAGGATTTTCTGGCGCGCGGCGATGCCTATCTCACAGCGCATCCCGAAGCCAACGCTATTCTCGACGGTATCACCGATGATATCGATCCGGATGACGTGGCCCTGATGGTCTACACCTCGGGAACCACCGGACCGCCGAAGGGCGCGATGCTCAGCCATCGCAGCATCATCTATTCGACCTACAATTATGCCGGCGCGATCGGGATGCATGGCCGTCACTATGAGGCGGTCGGCTATCTGCCGCTGTGTCATGCCGCGGAGCGTTGCTACTCGATGGCGATGCAGCTCGTGCTTGGCGGCGTCGTCAATTTCGCTGAAAGCATCGACACCGTCGCGGTCAACGTGCGTGAGATTGCGCCGACCTTCTTCATCGGCGTGCCGCGCATCTGGGAAAAGCTGAAGGAAAATTTCGAATTTCGGGTGACCGAGAGCGGGCGCGTTCAGCGCTGGCTCACCGGCAGAATCATGACGATCGGCCGCGATCTTGATGCGCGGCGCAATGCGGCCGACGGAAAGCTGTCGTTGCTGGATCGATTTCGTGCGTGGTTCTGCTACGTCGCTTTGTTCCGCAACATCCAGCGTCATCTTGGGTTGAACCGCACCGTGCACCGGCTCTGCGCCGGCGCGTCGATCTCGCCGGAAATGCTACGTTTCTTTTCGGTGATCGGCCTGCCGGTCAGCCAAGGCTACGGCATGACCGAGTCCAGCGGATGCGTTTTCATCCAGCGCGACGGATTCCATCGTCTCGGCGGCTGTGGCCTGCCGATTGCCGGGACCGACTATCGTCTGGCCGACGACGGCGAAATCCTGCTCAGTGGTCCGGCGGTGTTCAAGGGCTACTTCCGCGATGAGAAAGCGACCGCGGAGACGCTTGCCGATGGCTGGCTGAAAACCGGCGATATCGTCAAGCAGTTCGACAATGGCGAGATATCGGTGGTGGACCGCAAGAAGGCCATCATCATCACCTCCGGCGGCAAGAATATCGCGCCCTCCGAAATCGAGAACGCGCTTAAGGACAGTCCCTTCGTCAAGGAAGTCATTGTCGTCGGCGAGGGGCGAAAATTCCTCGGCGCGTTGATCCAGATCGATTTCGACAATGTCGGCCGCTGGGCCAGCGACCGGGGGCTCCCCTACACGACCTATAAATCGCTGACCGAATTGGAAGAGGTGCGTGAGCTCGTGCAGTCCATCGTTGATGCCACGAACGCACGTTTCGCTCGGGTCGAGAATATTCGCAGATTTGTGGTTCTCGAAAAAGAACTGGATCACGACGACGGTGAATTGACGGCAACGCAAAAGGTGCGGCGCGCCATCATCGACCGGAAGTTTGCGCGCGAATTGCTTCAGATCTATGGCGACGGAGAAGCCGTCTCATGACCTATCTGCTCGAATTGCTGATCTCGGGGCTGTCCATCGGTGCGATCTACGGCCTGATCGCGATGGGATTTGCCATCATCTACAAGTCGACCGGGCTCGTGAACTTCGCGCAAGGCGAGATCGCGATGATCGTCGCCTATGTGGCATGGACCATTGCAAGCCATGTGAATGGCAACATCTTTGTCGTCGCCGGCGGCGCGATCGTGTTTGCCTGTGTGTTCGGGCTTGGGATCGAGCGGCTGGTGATCCGGCCGATGATCGGCGAGCCGATCTTCTCGACCATCATGGTGACGATCGGCATTGCGGTGGTGCTGCGCTCCAGCATCGTGTTCCTGTGGGATGCAGTTCCGCATTCGCTCGACGTCGGCATCGGGAATAAAGTGCTCGTCATTGGCGAGGCGCGGGTGCGCTCGGGTCAGCTTGGCGTGATCGCGTTGTTGCTGATCGCCATTGCCGGATTCTATGCCTTCTTCCGCTGGTCGCGCTTTGGCGTCGCCATGCGCGCGGTTGCCAGCGATGATCGGACAGCGATGCTGATGGGCGTCAGCGCTGCGCGGGTGCAGGCGGTGGCATGGGCGGCATCATGCGTCATCGCCGGCATCGCCGGTGTCATGTTCGCCATCATCCACGAATTGTCGCCGACGATGTTCGTTTTGGGGCTGAAGGCGTTTCCGGCCACCATTCTCGGCGGTCTCGATTCCGTGCTCGGCTCGGCGCTGGGCGGCTTCATCATGGGCGCCGTCGAAAATCTCACCGGAGGATACGTCAGTCCTAGCATGAAGGAAGTCTCCGGATTCATCGTCATCATCGTCATCCTGATGGTGCGTCCGTTCGGGCTGTTCGGCGAACGTCGAATCGAGAGGGTCTGATGCGCAGCGGGTATTTCAAGGAGACGATCGCCGAGCAGATCAACCTGACCGATTCGGCCGTGGTGCGCCTCTGGTTGGCGTTGCTGATCGTGGTGCTGATCGTCGCGCCATTTTATCTCAATCCGTTCTATCTGTCATTGCTGACCATCGTTGCCATCACCAGCATTGGCGCGCTCGGTCTCAACATCCTCACCGGATGGACCGGGCTGATCTCGCTTGGTCACGTCGGCTTCATGGTTCTCGGCGCCTACGCCTATGCGATCTCGACCTCGATCTGGAAATTCGATCCGCTGATCGGTCTGCTGCTAGCCGGTCTGGTCCCCGCGATTGCCAGCATCATCGTCGGGATTCCATCACTCCGATTGACTGGATTGTATCTGGCCATCACCACGCTGGCCTTCGCGTTCATCATCAATCATCTGATTCTCGAATTCGATGGATTGACACGCGGCGCGCGGGGAATTTTCGTGACGCGGCCGACCATTTTCGGTATCTCGTTCAAGAGCGACACGGCCTTTGCGCTGCTTTGCCTGTCGCTGGCGGCGATCACGCTGGTTGCGACCCTGAACCTGCGGCGAAGCCGCGTCGGCCGTGCGCTGGTGGCGATTCGCGACAACGACATCGCCGCGCGTGTGATGGGTGTCGATCTGACGATCTACAAGCTCAATGCCTTCATCACCAGTTCGTTCATCATCGGCATTTCCGGCGCGCTCTACGGCATCTTCCTGAGCTACGTGACGGTCGAGGGCTTTCCATTCCTGCTCTCCATCGAGGCGTTGGCGATCCTGATCGTCGGTGGCATCGGCACTGCGCTCGGTGCCGTGCTGGGAACGGTCTTCATCGTGTTTTTACCCGAATTGACGTCGCAGGTTTTCTCGCTGCTCGGCGACGAGACGGCGCGCGCGCTGTCGACTGGCGCGCACGAGTTGAAGAGCATGCTCTATGGCGTCGTGATCATTCTTTTTTTGCGCTTTCAGCCGCATGGCCTGGTTGGCCTGTGGCGCGACAGCAAGCGGCTGTGGGTGAACTGGCCGCTGCGATTCTAGCAGTGGCGTCGGCGCCGCGAGAGTTGAACGCACAATATCAAACGACAATCACAGGGAGGAGACGGCGATGAACATCAAGAGATTATTGACGGCGGCCGCGGCGTCGCTGCTGCTTTCCACGACGGCTGGCCTTGCGGCGGATCAAGGCGTCACCGATACGGAGATACTGCTGGGCGAGGTCGAGCCGCTGACGGGACCGCCAGCCTTGCTCGGTGTCGCGCACAATCTTGGCGTTCGTCTCGCGCTTGAGGAAGCGAACGCCGCGGGCGGCATCAATGGCCGCAAGTTGCGATTGACAGCGCTCGATGACGGCTACGTCAGTTCGCGCACCATCCAGTCGCTGCGCAAGCTGATCTCGGTGGACAAGGTCTTTGCGCTGACGGCGCTGTCCGGATCAGGGCAGGCCGTTGCCTCGCTGCCGATCATCGAGGAGTCCGGCATTCCCACGATCGTACCCATCGGGCCGGTGGCGCCGCTTTATACGCCGCCACGAAAGAACATTTTTGTTGTCGGGCAGTCGTATGAAGAGGGCATGCACCAACTCGCATTGTTTCTTGCGGACAAGTATCCCGGCAAGAAATGGGGCGTGGTCACGCAGGACGACGATTACGGCGTGGCGCTGCGCGAGGGACTGAAGAAGGCGAAGGACGAGAAGAAGTTCAACGTCGTCTTCGAATCCATCTATAAGCGCGGCCAGCAGGATTTTTCGTCGGAGATGCTGCGCGCCAAGGATGCAGGTGTCGAGGTTTTCATCGCGGGCGGAATTATCAGCGAAAACGTCGCGATGCTGAAAGAGATGGAAAAGCTCGGAATCAAGCCGGCGACCGGCATCTTCTGGCCCGGCCGCGTCTCGGCGATGCTCAAGCTCGCCGGCCCGGCCAGCGATGGCCTTTATGCGGTCGACTATGTCGAACCTATCGCCAGTGAGGAGGGCCAGAAGTTCGTCGAGTTGGCCAAGAAATATTTGTCAGCCGACGAGGTCGCGCGCATCAACCGTTACACGATGACGGGTTATGCCGGCGCGCGGGTGCTGCTCGCCGCGATCGGGAAGTGCGGCAAGGACCTGACCTGGGCCTGCACCAACGCGGAACTTGCGAAAACCAGGGATCTGAAGACCGGCGTGATGGCACCGATCTCCTTCGCCGACGGATCGCGCTTCTCGAACCAGAAAGTGCAAATCATGCAAGCCGACTTCAAGACGCTCGGCTTCAAGCCGACGAAGTGAGGTCTGTTGGCATGGCCGGAATGATGTCCGGCCACCCGTGACGTTGACAGGATCGCCGTGGCTGCATCGCAGGAACATCAGACGCCGGCTTCCGAACCGAACCACGCGGCTATCGACCGCGTGATTGCCCGGTTGCGTGAGGTTTATCGGCGCTGGAGCCGCGGTGCGTCCAACGCGCAGATGCGTCAGGATTGGGATGATCTGTTCTGGTCGGAGGCCATGCCAGCCACGGTCGAGCCGTTGACAGCGAACGGAGTCAATGCGGCGTGGATCAGCGCGCCGGGCGCTGCCTCCGCGAAGGTCGCGATCTATTTTCATGGCGGCGGCTTTCGGCTCGGTTCGCTCCGCTCTCATCGCGACCTGATGGCGCGTATTTCCGCGGCGAGCGGATGTCGTGTTCTTGGCGTGGAGTATCGTCTCGCACCCGAGCATCGCTTTCCAGCGGCGCACGACGATGCATTGGCGGCTTACGATTGGGTGTTGGGGCAGGGTATTGCCGCGCGCGATATCGCCCTGGTCGGCGATTCCGCCGGAGGATGTCTTGCGTTGAGCACGGCGCTTGCGCTGCGCGATGCGGCGCGGCCGATACCGGCGGCGATCGCCACCATGTCGGCGTGGACCGATCTCTCCGCGTCCCGCGCCAGCTATGACACGCATGCGGCCCTCGATCCGATCCATCATCGGCCGATGATCGTGGTGGTGGCGCGGAATTACGTTGGGCCGGATGTCGATCCGCGCGATCGCCGCGTATCGCCACTGTTCGCCGATCTCGGCGGGCTTCCGCCGCTGTTGATGCAGGTCGGTGGCCGGGAAACCGTTCTCGACGATACGCGAGATTTTGCATGGAAGGCGGAGCAATCGGGCTGCGCGGTAACGCTGGAGGTCTGGGACGACATGATCCATGTCTTCCAGCAATTTCCTGACGATCTGCCGGAATCCCGTATGGCGCTCGCTTCTCTTGGTGCGTTCCTGCGTCGCTCGCTTGGCGTCGCTGCGTGATCCGGAGCCGCATCGTTACGTTCGGCAATCGACGAACATGGTTGCCCGATTGATCCAGTGAAGGACGACCTGATGACCGAGTTTATCTTCAATGAACCTGACCTCCGCGATGAGGATATGCGGCTGATCCGGGCTCAGGTTCGGCGCTACGTCAACGAGACGATTATTCCGAATGGCGAGGCGTGGGAGAAGGCTGGCATGGTGCCGCGGCAGGTTTTCCGCGATCTTGGCAAGCTGGGATTGCTCGGGATGCGGCATCCCGTCGAATACGGCGGCAGCGGTCTCGGCGCGATGTCGTCGGTGATCCTCGGCGAGGAATTGGGGCGTGGCAGTTTTGGCGGCGTCACCGCGGCGCTCACGGTCCATAGCGACATGTCGATCGCCCATATCGCGCATCGCGGTTCACCCGAACAGAAGCAGCGCTATTTGCCGGCGGCATGCGCGGGCGAAAAGGTCGGAGCCATCTGCGTGACCGAGCCGCATGCTGGTTCGGACGTTGCCGGGCTGAAAACCCGCGCCACTCGCGACGGCGACGGCTGGCTGATCAACGGGTCGAAGACCTTCATCACCAATGGCGTTCACGCCGATATCTATATCGTCGCCTGCCGCACCGATCCGGCGGCGAAAGGCAGCCGTGGACTCTCGCTGTTCATTGTCGACAAGGGCAACCCAGGCCTCAAGGTCACGCACCAGTTCGAAAAGCACGGCTGGCGCGCCTCCGACACCGCCGAACTGTTCTTCGACAATATGCGCGTCCCCGCGGATGCGCTGCTCGGTGAGGAGGGTAAGGGCTTTTATTACATCATGAGCACGTTTCAGAACGAGCGGCTGGTGGCGGGAGCCATGAGCGTCGGGCAATGCGGAAAGGCGATTGAACTCACGGTGGATTATACCCGCCAGCGTCAGGCCTTCGGTCAATCGCTCTGGGATCAGCAGGTGGTGCGCAACAAGATCGCTTGGCTGGCGGCGAAGTCGGCGGCGGCGCGTTCGCTGGTCTATTCCTGCGCGCAGATGATCGATGAGGGGAAAGACACCGTGCGCGAAGTCTCGATGCTCAAGGCTTTTGCCTGCGAGACGTTGCAGGAAGTTGTCCACGGCTGTTTGCAGCTTCATGGCGGCGCCGGCTTCATCATCGGCACTCCGATCGAGCGCATGGCCCGCGATGCACGCATTCTCACCATCGGCGGCGGCGCGACCGAGGTGATGCTCGAGGAGGTCGCCAAGCGGATGTAGTGCGGACGAGAAGCTGTCCTCCGCCTGACTTCGCGCGTGGTCTGTCGTGCGAACGCGACGTGGCCAGCGTCGACCGACGGGCGGCACCGTCCGTCGGCTTTGAATGCGCTTTCGGGTGGCATTGTTCGCTTCGGGGTCTTAGACGGCGGCTGGAAACTAAAATGTATCCAGAGAGTTCGATCCGCGAACGGATTGCCCAACTTCGCTAGCGACAAGCGTCTCTACGTTCTTTTATGGATCTCAAAGTCCCGGACTTTACGGAGAATTTTCGACGTCGCAGCGAATGTGCATGGAGGTTATTTTGGGGCAATCGTCTCCTTTGAGCATTTTGGATACATTTATTGACTCTTGGATACAATTGAGCCAACGTCGCGTCATAAAGACGATCTTGGGAGGATCGGGTGGGCGACAGTTCGGGCGCGCGGGGAATAAAGTTGACGCAGACGACGGCCGTGCTGGCGATGTGCGCGGTGTTGATCGTCATCTTCGCGATCTTCCTGAAGGGCTTCCTGACTTTCGGTAATTTCTTCGCGCTGGCTCGCAATATTTCCATCCTCGGCATTCTGGCTCTCGGCATGGCGGTCGTCGTCATCGGCCGCGGACTTGATCTGTCGCAGGTCGCGTCCTTCGCCGCCTCCACCGCGATCGCCGTCATCCTGATGAACTCGGGCTATACGACGCCGGTTGCGCTGCTGATCGGCTTCGTGATGGCCATCCTCATCGGCGTTCTCAACGGCTTCCTGATCTCGGTGATTGAGATGCCGCCGCTGTTGACGACGCTGGCGTCGAGTCTCGCGGTGCTCGGCATCGTCCGCACCGCCGCCGTGCAGCACTACGTCGTCTATCTCTCCAAGGGCCATGACGATTTCCTGCGGCTCGGCGGCAATATCTGGGGCGGCGTGCCGATCTCCCTTCTCATTTTCGTGGCAACCGCGGTGGTCGTGCATCTGTTTCTGTCGCGCACCGTGACCGGACGCTTCGTCTATGCGCACGGCGACAATCCCGATGCGGCTCGCCTGACCGGCCTGCCGACCCGTCCCTTGACGATGATCGAATACGCGCTGTGCGCCGCCATCGGTTATGTCGGCGGCGTGGTGATGGTGGCGCAGACCGCCTTGATGCATCTGCAGGTCGCGGAATCGACGTTGATCTTCGACGTCATCATGGTGGTGGTGCTCGGCGGCGTCAGTCTTGTCGGCGGGCGTGGCAACGTGATGAGCGTGATCGCGGGAACGTTGCTGATCGGCGTGCTGCTGAACGGCATGACCATCATGGATATGGATGTGCAGACGCAAAATATCGTCAAGGGTGTCGTGCTGCTCGTCGCTATCGTGCTGGATTCCCGGCTGCATCCGCGTGACGAGGAAACATCCAAGCAGGGCGATTGATGCGGGCGCGCTTTGACCGCCAACGATTTCAAACAACCAATTCGAAAACAGGGAGGCTTTCTATGAAGACTTCAATCCGGGCAAAAATGCTCGCCGGCATGGGCGTCGCGGTCATGATCGCGGCAACCGCGCTTGTCACAGCGGCGCCTTCGAACGCGGCGGGACCCCGCGAAAAATTGCGCGAAGGTTTTGACAAGGCGCTCAAGGGCAAGACGGTGGCCTGGTCGCCGGTGTGGCTCGGCGTGCTGGAATCGGAATGGACGCGCGTGATGAAGAGCCGTTTCGACGACTATGGCATCAAGCTCATCACCCGCGATCCCAATATGAAATCCGACGTGCAGCTTCAGACCGTCAGCGACTACATCAATGAAAAGCCCGATGTGATCGTGGTGCAGAATCCGAACGTGACGCTGCTGGCCCGCGAACTGAAGCGTGCGATGGATGCGGGCATCTATGTCGTGCAAGTCAACATGGCCTCGAACACCCTGACCGACGCCTATGTCGGCGTCGATGCGCAGGACCTCGGCCGCAAGATCGCGCACGAAGTCATCAATCAATGCGGCGGCGGCAAGGGCTCCGGCGAAATCGCGATCCTCGAGGGCGAGGCGACCGCGGCCTATTCGCTCGACATGAAGAACGGCGCGATGGAGGTGTTCAAGACCGATCCGTCGATCAAGGTGGTTTCGTCGCAGCCGACGAGCTGGGACGCCAACAAGGCCGGCGATATCACCACGACCGTGCTGCAGCAGCACCCGAACCTGTGCGGAATCTTGAGCGTTTGGGGTCCGCAGACGGCGGGCGCGGCGCAGGCGATCAAGGCCGCCGGTCGGGGCGACAAGGTGAAGGTCTTCGTCGCCAGCGACGGGCAGCCGGCTGATTGCGACCTTCTGGAGCAGGGAGCCTTCACCGCCAATCTGTCCTATCGTGCCGACGTGCAAGGCCAGACCATCGCGGATGCGGTGATCGCGCTTCTCCAGAGCGGCGACAAGCCCGGCACCAAGCACATCGCCTACTACACGACGCCGGCCTGGGTGAAGTCGAAGGACGATCGTATGTACTGCTTCACCGTACCGAAGGGCGCGAAGTAGCCATCAGATTACGCCACACGTTTTCGAACGGCGTGGACCCCCTTCGCTTGACGACAACGCGTCAAGATAAAGACATCAAAGTCCCTCGCCGTTTCCGAGAAGCGGTGAGGGGCGGTGTCGCGGACCATCGCGACCCGGCCAATCCTTGATTCATTTTCTCCAGCCTTCCGGCCGCGCGCCGGAACCGGATTTGCGTTGATGAAAAGCCTGCAGCGATTCTGGCATCGAAATTCACCCCAACTCTTCCTGGGCGAGCTGCTCGAGAAGCGTTGGATGGAGCCGATCATCCCGTTCACGCTGACGATCGCGGTTTTTCTCGTCTTCGCCTCCACCATTCCCAACTATCTGAAGGCGAGCAGCCTTCAGGAGTTGATGCGGAATTTCGCGGAGCAAGGCATGGTCGCGGTGGCCATGGCTTTCTCCATTCTGTCGGGCGGCCTTGATCTTTCGGTCGGTGCTGTGTTCGCGATGGCGAATTTTCTCGCCATCTATCTCTATCTGATCCTCGGCCTTCCGCTGCCGGTGATGATCGTCCTGGTCATCCTGTTCGGCACGGCGATGGGCGCGATCAACGGCGGCCTCATCGCCTATGGCAAGACGCGCCCGTTTCTTACCACGCTCGTGGTGCTGATCATCGTGCGCGCCGCCTATAACAAGGTGACGGTGGCCTTTACCAACGAACTTGCCAGCATCGATCTCGGCTCCGGTGTCTGGGATTTCATGGGGTCGGGCAAGATTCTTGGCATTCCGGTCAACATGGCCGCGTTGATCGTGCTGGCTGTCAGCACACATTTCTTTCTGACGCGAGTGAAGCCCGGTGTGCACATCATGGCGGTCGGCTCCAGCCGCAAGGCGGCGCGACACGCCGGCGTCAACGTCAAGCGCGTGCTGTTCTCGGCCTATGTCATCTCCGGTTCGATCGCGGCGCTGGCGGGCATCTTCTACGCGGCGCGGCAGAATAGCTCCGGCACCGACACCGGCGTCGGCTGGGAAATCAACGCGCTCGCCGCCGTGGTGCTCGGCGGCATCAGTCTCGCGGGCGGACGCGGCACCATCGCGCGCGCGGTGATGGGCGCCGCGATCATCTTCATGCTCATCAGCGGCATGGTGCGGCTCGGCATTTCCGGCAATCTCACCACGGCGATCATTGGCATCATTCTTCTTGTCGCGGTCGGCTTCAACGTGAAGTGGGTCAAGAACAAGGGCAAGGTGCTGCAAAAGGTCTATGTCACGCCGAGCTGGGTCGATTTCGAACCGCCGCCGTCGGTCGAACGCGGCAGCGGCACGCCGTTCGCGGAAAATGACCGGCTTAAGAATGCGGAAGCGATCGCGTTGAACAAGATCGAAGGACCCGAGGACATCATCCTCGACCGCAAGGACAATCTCTACACCGTCAATCGCAATGGCTCGATTATCCGTTTTCTCGCGCCGGACTATGAAGTGCGCGAGGAGTTCGCGCGCATCGGCGGCCGCCCGCTGGGGCTTGCTTTCGACAAGGATCAGAATCTTCTCGTTTGCATCGCAGGCATGGGCGTCTATGGCGTTAAGCCGGATCGCACTGTGTTCAAGGTCACCGACCGAACCACGCGCACCCGCACGCGCCTCAAGGACGACTCGCGGCTCTATCTCGCCGACGATCTCGACGTCGCGCCGGACGGCAAGATCTATTTCAGCGAAGCTTCTACTCGCTATGAACTCGCCGACTGGGCGCTCGACGGCTTTGAGGGCCGCGGCAACGGGCGGCTGATCTGTCACGATCCGGCCACCGGCCTCACCAAAACCGTGCTCAAGAATCTGGCGTTCCCGAACGGCATCTGCCTGTCGCATGACGGGCAGTCGGTGCTGTGGGCGAGCACCTGGCTCTGCCAGATCAACCGCTACTGGATTGCGGGGCCGAAAGCCGGCACCAGCGAGGTGCTGATCGACAACCTTCCGGGCTATTGCGACAACATCAATCGCGCGTCTGACGGTAAGTACTGGCTTGCCTTCGTCGGTCTGCGCACACCGGTTTACGATCTCGCCATGCGCAATCCCGGTTTCCGCACCCGCATGGTGAAGCAGATTCCGCCGGATGAGTGGCTGTGCCCGGGCATCAATTTCGGCTGCGTCGTCAAGTTCGACGATAGCGGCGTGGTGACGGAATCGCTGTGGGATCCGGGCGGGCAGTCGCATCCGACCATCACCTCAATCCGCGAGCACAAGGGCTATCTCTATATCGGCGGGCTCGAGAACAACCGCATCGGCCGCATTCGCCTTGAGGGCGCCGATCCGACCTGGGAAGCGCACAAGTCCTATTGGGGAGGGGCCTGAGCCATGTCCCTGCTTGGCGATATCATCGATCGCGTGCTGTTTCCGAACCGCGAAATCCATGTCATTCCCGTCCTCGATGGCGCGTTCTCGCCGAACCAGCGGCTCGATCAGGCGCGCCAACTCGGCGATGAAATCGAGCGACCGGATGACATCGCGCTCGGACAGGATGGGGCGCTTTATGTCTCGACTGAAAACCGCATCCTGCGTTGCACCGGCGATGACTTCGAGGCGCGCGAGGTCTTCGCAACGCTCGATGGCGAGGTCGGCGGCCTTGCCGTTGCGTCAGATGGCAGGTTGCTTGCGTGCGTTTCCGGGAAGGGTCTTGTTGCGCTTTCGCCCTCCGGCCAGACTGTCGGAATGCTCGACAGCGCAGGCGGCGAGGCAATCGCTTGTCCGTTATCGGTGACGGTTGCACCGGATGGTGCGATCTATTTGACTGACGGCTCACGAAACAATACGCCGGAAAACTGGCTCAGAGACCTGATGCAGAACCGCGCCCCCACAGGCCGTCTCATCGTCTGCAACGCGTCGTTCGGTGAGGCGAAAGTTGTCGTCGACAAGCTCGCATGGCCGCTTGGCGTGGTGGTGTCCGGCGATGGCAAGGACGTGTGGATCACCGAATCCTGGACCCATCGCCTCTCCGCGTTCGCGCGCAGCGGCGGCGGCAGGCGCGTCATCGTCAAGAATTTCACCGGCTATCCCGGACGTCTCGTGCGCGGTGCCTCCGGTGATATCTGGATGTCCTTTCTCGCCCTGCGCACACAACTCACCGAATTCGTCTTGCGCGAGCGAGCGTTCTGCGAGGAGATGATGCAGACGGTGCCGCCTGATCTGTGGATCGGGCCGGCGCTCGACGGCCGCCTTAATCCGCGCGAGCCGACGCAGATCGGGCGCATCAAGAAACTCGGCATTCAGAAGCCATGGGCGCCGCCGCGCTCTTATGGCCTTGTGGCCCGGCTGAATGCGAAGGGTGAGGCGGTCGAGACACTCCATAGCCGCGTCGATGGCCGAGTTCATGGCGTCACCGCGATTCGTCCGGTGGGTCCGCGCATCATCGCCGTATCCAAGGGCCGCGATTGCCTCGTCGAACTGCCGCGTGGTCGCGGCGCGCAAGAAGGATGAACCTCATGCCCGCGGGAGAAAACACGCAGGCGCCGCTGCTTCAGGTCGTCAACGGCAGCAAGGTCTATGGCGGCCTGCACGCGATCGACGGAGTGAATTTCGAACTGCGTCCCGGCGAGATCCACGCGCTGCTGGGCGAGAACGGCGCCGGGAAATCGACGCTGTGCAAGGCCATCGCCGGCGCGATTGTGCTGACATCAGGTGATTATCTGATCGAAGGCCGCAAAGTCAGCTTCGCCTCGCCAAAGGAAGCGCTCGAGGGCGGTGTTGCGATGGTCTATCAGGAATCGAGCCTGGTGCCGTCGATGACGGTGGCGCAGAACCTCGAACTCGGCATGGAGAAGTGGGTCACCGTCTACAGCAAGATCAACATCGCCGCGACCCAGTCGCTGCAATCGATGAACTTCAACGTCGATCCGCTGGTGTTGGTCGAGAACCTCGGCACCGCCAAGCGGCAGATGGTCGAGATCGTGCGTGCTGTCCGCCACAACGCGAAAGTGTTCATCTTCGACGAACCGACCGCTTCGCTCACGCCTGAAGAGACGCAGCATCTGTTCCATCTTCTCAACACGCTGAAGGAGAAGGGCGCCGGCATCATCTTCATCTCGCACGCGCTTGAGGAGGCTCTGAATATCGCCGACCGTATCACCGTGCTGCGTGACGGCAAGCTGGTTGCGACCGTTCCGGCCAAGGACGTGACACGGGATTCGCTGGTGCGGATGATGGTCGGCCGCGAGGAGACGGCGGCGCAATATGCCACCCACGGCGCCGACCCCGGTGCGCCGAAGCCGCAGGCGCAGCGCGGCGACAAGGTGCTGTCGGTCGAGAACGTGACGATGGGGAGCATCGTCAAGAACATGTCCTTCTCGGTATTCAACGGCGAAGTCGTCGGTATCTTCGGACTTGTCGGAGCGGGCCGTTCCGAGATCGCGCAGATCGTCAGCGGCGCGCGCAAGCGCAATTTCCTGCGCGGTGGAATGATCTATCTGCGCGACAAGCCTATCCGTTACCGCGTGCCGCGACAGGCGGTGCGCGACGGCATTGCCTACATCACCGAGGATCGCAAGGTCGATGGCTTCTTCGAGACGATGACGGTCGACCAGAACATCTATCTCGGCTTTCTGTCCTCGCCGCGCGTTAAACGCTTCCTCTATTCGGCGCGCGAAATGAAACGCGTCGCAGATCAATGGATTGCGGCGCTGTCGATTTCGGCGCTGAAGCGAACGCTGAAGATCGTCGAATATTCCGGCGGCAACCAGCAGAAGGTCGTGGTCGGCAAATCGCTCGCGCAGGAGCCGACGGTAGTGATCTTCGACGAGCCGACGCGGGGGGTCGACGTCAGCGCCATTCCGCAGATTCATGCCGCGATTCGCGGGCTTGCCGGCGAAAACAAGGCGGTGGTTGTTATTTCTTCCTATCTGCCGGAAATTCTGGCTATCTCGGATCGTATTCTGGTTGCGCGCGGCGGCCGTATCGTCGAGGAAATGGCGCGCGCCGATGCCACCGAGGACAAAATCATGTACGCGGCGATTCACTGACGCAAGAGCCTTTATGAGTAACCCTTCATGAGTGCTTTTCAGCAGTCTCCGAATTGGAAAGATCCGGCGCGGGACACCGACGATGACAGCCCGGACAATGGCCGCCTGATGAGCGAGCGGATCGCGAGCGAGATTCGCAACGCGGTTCTCAGCGGTGAGATGCGCCCGGGGATGCGTATCCGGCAGGAACTTCTTGCCGCGCATTTCGGTGCGAGCCGGATTCCCGTGCGCGAGGCGTTGAAGCAGCTTGAAAACGAAGGGCTCGTTGCTCTCGCGCCGAACCGCGGCGCCTGGATCGCGGACGTCAATTCGGAAGAGTCGATCGAGATCTACAAGATCCGCGAGGCGGTGGAGCCGCTCGCTCTTGGCGAGAGCGTTCCGAACCTGACCGACGACGAGATCGATGCGCTTGATCGGATCGTTCACGAGCTTGAGCACATCACTGTTTTTGAGGATTACATTCAGCTCGATCGGGAGTTCCATCTGCGCACCTATGCGGGCGCGCGAATGCCGCAACTTCTGGCGATGGTCGAGCGGTTCTGGAACAGCACGCAGCATTTCCGGCGGCGGTTCCTTGAGGATGTCTATGCCAGGCACGGATTTCCGTTCTCCGATCCGCAGCATCTGCTCCTGATGGACGCGATCCGGGCGCGGGACGTTGACGCCGCGCAGGTGATGATACGTCTGCATATTCGTCGAACGCGCCTGCTGATAGAAGCAACGGCGAGCGAGGCAACAGAGCCACGGGGTGCGAGCCGCGTGCCGTTACCGCGCGGACGTCAGCAGACGTCTTATGGAAAGAAGATCCCTCGTAAATAGCTTCGGGAGGTCGCCCGAAGGGTTTGCACCTTGCGCTGACATGACCGACTCTGCTGGGTCGCTGTCGTTCAACCAATTACAATTACTTTGTTCCGGACACGCCCGCCACAAGCAGTTATCTGGACACGCAACGAAGCCGAAGCGTGAGCTCCGGCTCCGTCGATGGGCTTGTCAGATGGCATCGACCTCAAACGCGAGGTATCGATGGAAAGACCGTGATCGTTATCGATCAGGCCTCCAGCACGGCAACGATCTCAAACGTGCGTGGGTTGACCACGATAATCTGATCTCGAACAAGGAAGAATTCGTAACCGCGCCAATCCGGATAGACTGTTACGATATCGGCTGGAAGCGGATGAAAGTGTACGGTCCTCGGAACGCGGGTGCCGACCGAAATGTTGAAATTGACATTCCCTTCCGGCTGAACGTGTTGCTCGCGGATGACGCTGGTGATCTTGATTCGCTGTTCCGTTGAAAGCTTGGCGCCGGCGCCAGCCTGGCCGGTGGTGGTCTGCGAACGAGTTTCCGAGCGTTGCGTATCGTTGTGGGTGTCTGTGCCATGACGCTCCGCATTCATGTTGTCGTTCTTACGCATGCGGTCGGATTCAGAACTCTTTGTCCGATCGCCTTTCGAACGTTCCTCGCTGGATTGACGACCCTTCGTTTCGTTTGAACGCATATCCTGATCCTGAGCGTTCTGGTGCGAACCCCTCGCGTTCTCGCCTGACTGCGTCGATTCCTGGCGCGAAGTCGACGAGCCGTGAGGATTCTCCGACGGCTGGCTCCGGTTCATCTGGGTATGTGAGGACTCTGAACCCGACTGAGGTGCGGTCGACGGCGAATGCTGGGTGGAGGTTCCCGTTGAAGGAGTGTCCTTGGCGCCGCCGGGGCTTTGGCCGAAGGCCATGCTTGTTCCGGCTAACAACGCCAGGGCTGCGATAGATGTCATGAAGCGGCTGCGTATCATGTCTCTCTCTCCTCTTTCTTGATTTCACCTTCTCGATAACAAGGCAAAATCGGCGTCGTTCCTGGCAACAGCCGTGGAATTAGGTTGGCGCTGTCAGTGCGGAACGATTCATCCAGGTGACGATCGCAACCGGAACTTTATTCGCGGACAGGCAGCGAGCCTTTGTTGCGGTGGTGCCATCATTGTTTCATGGAGGGTCGCGTGTGCGGGATGTTGCCCGCGCGCCGACTCAAGGTTCCTGGCATGGAAATTCAAATCCACCGATTGAAGCAATCGGTTTCTCAATTGAGGTGAGACGATGAGCGCCAGAGGATGCTACGCTTTCAATCTCGCATAGAGTTGAATCATACGCTCCGGCAACGTCTCGATACGTGGTACTCGAAACGAGCATTTGCCGCCGACGATACGGTCGAGCGCACGAAATGATCCTTGTCCCAGTCCGAAGGCTAGCACATCCGTTCCAGACCGGCGCAGCGCCTGTGTCGCCTGTCGCGCATCTTCGACGAGGTAGGTTGGATCCTGCACATCGATGTCGGAAGGCTCGCCATCGGTCAGCACTACCAGCACATGGCGAAAGGCGCGTTGTTGTTGCAAATACCTGCCGGCGTGGCGAAGCGCGGCACCAAGCCGGGTGGAATGTTCGCTGGTCATCGCCGCAAGCCGCCTCCCGACGATAGCGTCCATGGCATCTGTGAAATTCTTGAGCTGGACGTAGCGCACTTTCTCGCGGCCATCCGAGTTGAATGCATGAATCGCTAGTGAATCGCCGGCGGCTTCGAAAGCCGCCCCCAGAATTGATGCCGCATCTTTTTCGATGGCAAGCAGGGATCGGCCGTCGCGGCCCTTGTCGGCGGTGGATTGCGACATATCAAGCAACAGCAGCAGCGCAAGATCGCGCGGTCCTGGACTCTCCCGCTGAAACACGCGATCTTCCGGCGGCAATCCGCCGCGCCGCGCGACAACCGCCGCGACGCAGGCATCGAGATCGAGAATCTCCCCCTCGCTCTGCCGCTTCTCGCGAATTCGCCGGCCGATCGCCGCGCCGCGTGCGATCGCCATCATGCGTTGCGCGACAATGTCCGAGCCGGCGGGCATCGGTTCGGGAAGCCGGGTCATGGTATCGAATTCGGTTTCCCTCACGGTCACCCAGTTGGGACGCAGATGCCCCAGCGCATGGTCCCATTCCGGATAGCGGGCGACCAGAATGCCTTCGACTTCCACGGCCTGTCGTGGTCGCGCACGCGGACTTGCCTCGTCGATCCGTTCATTTGGTTTACCATCGTTTCCTTCTTTCCGCTCAAGCCGAATCGACTCAGCTCCGATCTCGATCTCCTCAGCGGGTTCACCCTGTTGATCGCCGAAATCCCACAGGCCCATGTTGTCGTCGCGATAAGACGGTTCGACGACGTGGGTTTGCGGATTGAATTGCAGCCGCATTTGTCCGACGTCGTTGCCGAGCAGGCCCCCGATCCGGCGGCTGATAGCCGGATCGCGCCAATCGGCCATCGCGGCAGCAAACAACGTGCATCCTTTCTCGACCCAACCGTGGGCGTCGCGATAAGAGGGGTCGATCAGCGCGCGCGACAATCGCGCGAGGAGGTCGGCTGCGGTAGAATATCCCGACGCCTGTGCCACATGGTACGGACGCCACAGCCTTGCCAACCCGGGCATCTGTCGCATCGCCAATTGTTCGACGCGGGCATCCTCGATCAGCGAGACGAGTACGATTTGAAGCGGCTTAAGTGTTCCAACGGGAAAGGGCGGACCTGAGAAAGCAAGATGTGCGCCGACATGCGCCATTGCAGCCGCGTACAGCCGGTCGGACGCATCGCCGGACACGCCCAGAAAATGTCCCGGCAAACCGACGACGCCCCCGACAAGGCTGGATCGGCGCGCTTTTGTCGGTCGGAGGATCGGGCGTTGATTCCACAGTGCCGCCATGCCCATCGTCAGCCGTCGCTCGAGACGGGAAAATTCATCGATCGTCGATGACGAGGACAGCGGATCATCAAGCGCGAAATATTCGCGCCGTTTCCGCGTGCTCGCACCGTGAGCTCGCAGCCCGGCCGTCAGCCATATCTCGAAGCTGGACGCATCGAGGGATTCAAGAAGGCGGCTGAGCCGAGCAGTTGCAAGCGTCACGGATTCGGGTGCCTGTTTCGCGAGCTGCGTGAGTGCGCCAAGAATCCGGGCGAGATCGGGCGATCGCGGAATTCTATGCAATATTGCCGGCAGCGCGTCGAGCAAAGCTTGTGTGGCCGCACTGCCTGCCTCTCGACCGATCTGATGCAGTGATCGCGCGACGCCGATCAGCTCCACCACAGGTCGGGTTTCCGGCCATCGTTTGGATAGGTCAAGGAACGCGCGTAGTGTGGTCGTGCCGAGGTTGAGTTCAAGCAAGCCGACGATTGAGTCGCACCACGCTTCGATTTCGACTGATGTGCCGCGATCATCGATGATCCGATGTGTCGCGGCAAACGCCTGCTCGAGGTCGTTATATGGTCCGAGGAGCACCTGAAGCCGTCGCTCGGCACGGATACTGGAAAGTGATGCGACTTGCGCGGCGGTCAACGTGACACCTGCTACGGCACACAGGCGGCTATGGCGTCACGTAGGACTCTTCGAACGTCGTCATCGTCGGTCAGTGGCGTGACTAAAGTAACCTCGCATGCCTCGTCGATCATGATTCCTTGCCCGACGAGACGGCCCGCATTGATCAGCATTCGCGTCGATGCGCCCTCATCCAGACCCTGTCCCTTGAGGTTGCGGCTATGCTCGGCTATCCGCACCAATAGTTCAGCGACGTCGGCTTTAACCTTCGCTTCACGCCGGACGATCTCGGTTTCGATCGGCATCTCCGGATAAACGAAATCGAGTGAAGCGAAGCGTTGCTTGGTGGATTCCTTCAAATCCTTGATCGCGCTCTGGTAGCCGGGATTGTAGGAAATGACGAGTTGGAAATCGGGATGCGCGCGGACAAGCTCGCCACGCTTTTCCAAGGGAAGAATTCTGCGATCGTCGGTGAGGGGATGGATCACGACGGTCGTGTCCTGGCGTGCCTCGACGATTTCATCGAGATAGCAGATCGCGCCGCCGCGAACGGCGGTCGTCAACGGTCCGTCGCGCCATACGGTCCCTTCCGCATCGAGCAGCCAGCGGCCGACGAGATCCGACGCCGTCATGTCTTCGTGGCAGGCGACCGTGACCAGCGGCTTTCCGAGCCGCCACGCCATGTGCTCGATGAAACGGGTCTTGCCGCAGCCGGTCGGCCCCTTGAGCATCACCGGCATCCGGTTGGCGTAAGCGGCCGAGAAAAGCTCTATTTCCCGCCCGACAGCGCGATAGTAAGGTTCGTCGATAAGACGATATTGATCGAGAATGGTCGCTTCGTCGGGCATCATGCACGTCCGATTTCGGAATGAGGTTGGGCGGAGAGCGCCCAACCTTCCGCAATAGAGATCAGCGATGTGCCGTCTTTTGGTTCGGCAAGCCCTCGATCGGGCATTCGTCGGTGCCCACGGTCGGTCGCGTCATGGCTTCGACCATCTCGCGGGTGCCATCCGGATCGGCAATCCACTTCTTGTAGAAATCATACGGACAGGAGGCGACACCACGCGCTCCATCGCCGGAATTGATCATGCCGGTGTAGCCACGATGCACCAGCTTGAACAGGTGATTGTTCGACTGGCCGGTGCGCCGCGCATCGCGGATCAACGACGTCGAGAGTTGCGCGAACTGGATGCCGTTCTCCTCGGTGCCGCATTCGCCGAGAGTCCGGCCGTCGAAGCCGACGATCGACGAATGGCCGAAGTAGGAATACACGCCATCGAATCCAGACGCATTCGCCACCGCGACGTAGCAGTTGTTGGCCCAAGCCATCGCCTTCGCCATCAGGATCTGCTGCTCCTTGGCCGGGTACATGTAGCCCTGGCAACGCACGATCAATTCCGCGCCACGCATCGCGCAATCGCGCCAGATTTCCGGATAATTGCCGTCGTCGCAGATGATGAGGCTGATCTTGAGGCCTTTCGGTCCCTCGGAAACGTAAGTGCAGTTGCCCGGATACCAGCCTTCGATCGGCACCCACGGCATGATCTTGCGATACTTCTGCACGATCTCGCCTTTGTCATTCATCAAAATCAGCGTGTTATACGGCGCCTTGTTGGGATGCTCCTCGTGACGTTCGCCGGTCAGCGAGAAGACGCCCCATGTTTTCGCTTTGCGGCAGGCATCGGCAAAAATCTGGGTTTCTTCGCCGGGCACGCTGGAGGCGGTTTCGTACATTTCCTTGGAATCGTACATGATGCCGTGCGTCGAATATTCCGGAAAGATGACGAGGTCCATGCCCGGCAGACCGACCTTCATCCCTTCGACCATCGACGCGATGTTCCGCGCATTCGTCAGCACTTCCGCTTTGGTATGCAGGCGCGGCATCTTGTAGTTGACGACGGCAACGCCGACTGTGTCCTTGCTGCTTGAAATATCCCCGTGCAACATTTTCAGGCTCCTTGGGTTCGGTGACAGATGAGGTGATCGCGCGGCATCAGGTCAGACCGCCAGGTGCCGTTGAATGAGATCGTCGGAGAGTTCGGAGATCGTTCCGTTCGCCACCACGCGTCCTTTCTCGAGAAATGCGAACCGGGTCGCGGCGCGCCGCGCGAAGGCGACGTTCTGCTCGACCAGGATCACGGTGATACCGCGCTCGCGGTTGAGGCGAATGATGACGTCCTCGATCTGTTCGACGATGTTGGGCTGAATGCCTTCCGTCGGCTCGTCGAGCAGGATGACTTTTGGCTGTGCCAGCAATGCGCGGGCGATCGCCAGTTGCTGCTGCTGGCCGCCAGAGAGGTTGCCGCCGTATCGCCGCATGAATTCCTTCAGCATCGGGAAGAGGTCGATTACCCAGCCTTCGAGATCCTGATTGCTCTCGCTCGCGGCAAAGGTCCCGAGCGTGAGATTTTCCTTCACGGTAAAGCGCGGCAGAATTCCACGGCCTTGTGGGACATAGGCCACGCCCGCCTTGGCGCGGCGATGTGTCGGAAGAGGCGAGATATCCTTGCCGTCGAGCACGATGGCACCGGTGGCGCGATCCATCAGGCCGAGAATTGTGCGCATCAGCGTCGTCTTGCCGACGCCGTTGCGGCCGAGCACAGCGAGAAACTCGCCGGCGCCCACTTCGAGATTGATGCCTTGCAGGGCACGGCTGTTGCCGTAGAAGGCATCGACGTGAGACATCTCAAGCATTGGTGATGCCCCCCCGGCCAAGATAGGCTTTGCGCACCGCAGGGTTGGCCTCGATCTCGCAAGCGGAGCCTTGCGCCAGAAGCTGCCCGAGGTGCATCACCGAGATCACGTCGCCGATGGCTTTGACGAAGCCCATGTCATGCTCGACGACGATAAGGGTGTGACGGCCCTTGAGCCGCAAAAACAGATCGGCGGTCTTATGGGTCTCCTGCGCGGTCATGCCGGCAGTCGGCTCATCCATCAGGATTAGCGCCGCGTTCTGGGCAACGAGCATTCCAATTTCGAGCCATTGCGTCTGGCCATGCGAGAGAAACGCGGCCGGCTTCTTGAGCTGGTCGGTCAGTCCGACGAGCTCGGCAAGCCGCTCCACCGCTTCGTCATCCGCCTGACGACGACCCGGACGCAGGTTGCTGAAGACGCCAGGGTGTTCTGCACAGGCGACGCGTAGATTGTCGCTGACTGTCAGTTCACGAAAGACACTCGGCACCTGGAATTTGCGTCCGATGCCGGCGCGCGCGATCCGATATTCCTCGAGACCGTTGAGAACCGTGCCGTTGAAGGCAATCGACCCGGCCGACTGCTTGACCTTGCCGCAGATGAGATCGAGAGCTGTTGTCTTGCCGGCGCCATTGGGGCCGATCAGGCAGCGCAATTCACCCTTGCTGACGTCGAGATTGAGGTCGTTGAGTGCAAGAAAGCCGTTGAAGCTTACCGTCACGTTGCTGAGTTGCAGATACGGACTCATGCGCCGCCCTCCGTCTGTCCGATCCGATGCACGCCGCGAAACGGGCGGAACGAGCGCTGTCGGATCAAGGTCCATAGCGACGACACCAGCCCGGCCAACCCCTTCGGCAGGAACAGCACGATGAGGACGAACAATCCGCCCATCACGAGTGTCCAGGTCTCCAGGAATGTTGCGGATTCCGACAGCGCGCCTTGAACGCCGGCGACGAGGATCGCGCCGAGCAGCGCGCCGAGCAGGCTTTGGCGGCCGCCGACCGCGCACCAGACCACGACGGACAGACTGAGCTGCACGCCGAGAAATGTCGGCGAAGCAAATTCCATCACGATGGTGTAGAGCATGCCGGCAAGGCCGGCGATCGCGGCCGACAGCGCGAGGGCGGCGATCTGATAGGCACCGACATCGTAACCGAAATATCGCACGCGGCTTTCGTGATCGCGGATCGCTTGGATGATGAGGCCGGCCTTGGTGCGCGTGAAGGCATAAGCACCGAGCAGCGCGGCGGTCATGCAGATCGTCACCAGATAGTAGGTCGAGCGGCCATAGGCATCGAATGCGATCCCGAACAGCTCGAGTTGGGCGAGATCAGTGATGCCATTGAAACCGCCGGTGTACTGCTGCTGATCGATGATGACGAGATTGAGCACCACCATCGCCGCCAGCGTGATGATCGCGACGTAAACACCGGTGACGCGTCCGCGAAACATGAACCAGCCGAGCGCCGCCGCAACGGCGGCCGGGATTGCGATGCCGGCGAGGATCGCAAACGTCTGTGATTCGAAGGGCCACCAGAACCACGGCAATTGGGCGACGTTATTCCAGACCATGAAGTCCGGCAGCCCCTGTGGACCGGTATGGACGGGCACCGTCTTCAACTTCAACGTCATGGCCATGGCATAGGAACCAAGGCCGAAGCTCATGGCCTGACCGAGATTGAGAATTCCCGCATAGCCCCACGACAACGACAGCGACATTGCCAGCATGCCGAGCACCAGATAGCGCGCCACCTTGTTCAGCAGGTAATCGTTGTTGAGCAGTACCGGCACCACGATGAAAAGTGCACAGATGACGAGAATGGCGATCAGCTCCGCGCTGGGGCGGCGACGAAACATGGGATCGGTGAACTTTGATTGCATCATGATTTCTGAACTACCCACTGGGATTTGATCCAACTGCGCTCGATCAAACCCGTCGCTTGTCTTTCTGCTTGAGCATGTTTCTGTCTGAAAGCCGGCTTCCATTGTTTGGGATCATGCTCTAAGCGCGCACGCGTGTTGCAAACATGCCCTGGGGCCTGAACCGGATGAGCACGACGATCGCAAGGAGAACGATCGCCTTGGCGACCGTGTCGTTCTGGAGGAACGCAATGACGCCCGATAGTTCACCGAGAACGAAAGCGCTTGCCACCGTGCCGACGAGACTCTGAACGCCGCCGAGAACCACCACCATGAAGGCATCGATCACGTAACCAGTACCCATTTCGGGGGAGACGCTCTTGAGCGGAGACACCAGCGCGCCAGCGAGTCCGGCGAGCCCCGCGCCATAGGCGAAGGTGAGGCCGTAGATGCGTCTCGCATTGACGCCGAAGGATGCGGCGACCGATCGATCCTGAATGATGGCGCGCAGCTTCATGCCGACAGTAGTGCGGTTCATCAGGAGCCATGTTGCGGCGAAGAGGACGAGCGAAGCCGCCAGCAGAAAGATGCGATAGAGCGAGATCTGAACGCCGAGAATGTCAGTGCTGTTGGACAGGATCTCCGGCATTTTAACGTAGCGCAGCTCGCCACCCGCGGTCAGGCGCACCGCTTGTTGCAGCATGATGCCGACGCCCCAGGTCGCGAGAATGGTGTCGAGCGGCCGGTTGTTCAGGAAGCTCAATACGAAACGTTCGATCAGCCATCCGAACGCCGCCACCAGAAGGAAGATCGGGACCAGGCTGGTCAGCAATCCCATTCCAAATTGAACTTGCAGAAACCAGGCTGTGTAGGCCCCCAACATGACGAACTCGCCATGCGCGAGATTGATGATCCCCATCGCTCCATAGATGATCGAAAGACCGATCGCGACGAGGAGCAGGATCGACCCGATGCTGAGGCCGGTCAGAAACTGCTGGATGAATTGGTCCATTCGCCGATGCTCCGCATAGCGTGACGCACCGGACGTACGGCCGTGCCGCACGTCCGGTGGGGCGTCAGTTCTGAACGACGAGACCTTTTTCGCTGCACACCTGCCCAGGATAGGCCGCGTAGGGCAGCGGTTTGAGCCAGTCCTTGGCCTGTACGAGAATCTTGAACTGCCCGTCGGATTGCGCCTGCGCGATCTTCGGCCACAGCCATGTGTGCAGGTTTTCCGGCTCGATGCGGACCTTGCCTTGCGGCGCCAGCGTCTCCTGACCTTTCACAGCGTCACGGATGTTCGGTGGCGTAATGTCGCTAACGGCGAGCTTCTCCACTGCTTGCTTGAACAGATGGACCTGGAAGTAGCAGGCTTCGGAGACGAAGTGGGTCACCTTGTCCGCGCCCCAACGCTTCTTGTAGGCGGCGACGAACTTCTCGTTCTCCGGTGACTTGTAAACCATGAAATAGGGCGCAGAGGTGAAGTGGCCGGCGGCCGCTTCGCCACCCATCGCCGCGACTTCATTCTCCGATGTCGTCAAGCTCGCCATCGGCATCTTCTCGGGATCGAGACCGGCGGCGTGATATTGCCGATGCAGCGCCACCACGGAATCGCCCACCACCGTGGAGAAGATGACGTTAGGTTGCGTCGATTTGAATTTGTTGATGACCGACGAGAATTCGGAGTGCCCGAGCGGAACGTATTCTTCCGCAACGACTTCGCCGCCGTGCTTCTGAAGAAGCTTCTTGCAGTAATTGTTCTCTTCCTTCGGATAGATGTAGTTCGATCCGATCAGATAGAACTTCTTGCCGAATTTGTTGATCAGCCAGGGGATGAATTCATCCTGCTGTTGATTGGGAACGGCGCCGGTGTAGATCACGTTCTTCGAGCATTCGCGCCCTTCGTAGAGCGTCGGATACCAGTAGAGATTGTGCTGGCGCTCGAACACCGGCAGTACCGCCTTGCGGCTCGCCGACGTATAGGAGCCGAACACGCTGACGCACTTGTCGCCGACGACGAGTTTACGCGCCTTATCCGCGAAGGTCGCGGGATCCGATGCAGGATCCTCTACCACCGGAACGATCTTCATGCCCTTGATGCCGCCGGTCGCGTTGATCTCTTCGATCGCGAGAAGCGTGGCTTTATTGAGCGATTCTTCGATGATTGCCGTCGTGCCGGTGAGTGAGAACAGTACGCCGACCTTGATTTCTCCGGCCGCGGCCGAAGCGAGATCGGCATTCTTGATCCAGATGTGTGGAAAGCCAGTGCTCGCAAAAGCGCCGAATACTGCGGTATTTCTGAGGAGTTGTCGCCGCGTCAGTTTCATTTCCATCCCCTGTTGAAAAACAAAAAAGCCCTCCCGATGCGCGCGGTACGCGAGCATTGGGAGGGCTTTGTTGCCGATGTTAAAGCTGGCGGCAGTGTCGCCGCCGATCCCCTCTATTGGGGATTAATGCTGCTGATCGTAGCCAAGCAATTCGAACGAGTCAACTATCGCCGCGGCGACAGCGCTTGTTGAGACGCGACGGTCCATCGCTTGTCGTCGTATGAAGCTGTAAGCTTCGTTCTCCGCCATGCGTCGTGTCGTCATCAGGATCGCCTTTGCGCGCTCCACGGTGCGCATCGATCTCAGGTTCTCATCGAGACGTTCGATCTTCGCGCGCAGGCGCTGCTCATAGCGGAACTGACTTCGTGCGAGCACGAGGCTTGCGACCACCGCATTGCCGCTGAATGGCCGCGACAGCACGGCCTCCGGTGTCGCATGCGCCAAGGCTTCCACCTGGATCGGATCGCCGTTCGGCAGAATGACGACGAGTGCAGAGCGCGCATCGCCGGGAATCCAGGGCAGCCGTCGCGCAAGATCCGGTGCATACTCGCAATAGACGACATCGGCATCGCTGGGAATCGTTTCGGGCATCGGCCAGGTTTGCCGCGCGCGTATCCGCAAGCGTTGCAGTTCGCGCACCAGAAAAGCGATCTGATCATCGAGAGGCGCGACGACGACAACCGTTAGCCCATTCAATTCCTGGACGACGGACTTGTGATCGCCCACAACGCTTTCGACCTTCACCTTCGGTTTGCTGAGATCGTTCATCGTCATGACTCCGCACCGGCCATTGCACGCCCGTATCCGATGAGGAAAGGATCCGGGTGAACTGGAGACTGGGACTGATCGAGAATTTCAAACTGTCCGCGTCTGTTGGCGCGTCCGATCCGTGTCCAGAGATCGGTATGTCCCGACAGCGGATCGACCGTTACCTGTCCTTGCGGAGCATCGAAGGTGGTGCCCAGCACCATGGCGCGCAGGACGTCGGTGTCGAGCGTGTTTGCATGCTCAAGCGCTTTTGCGAACAGATGAAGCTGGAAGTACGACGACTCGACACACATGTTCGTCGAGCAATCATCGCCGAAACGTTTCTTGAATTTGGCAACGAATGCCGCGTTGCCATCTCCGGCAACGCCCTCGAAATAAGGTGCGGCGGTAATGTGTCCTTCGCCGACGTCGAACCCCATGGCGCGATTTCGGCCTCGGTCGTGGTGAGGCTTGCGATCGGCATGGTGCGTGGATCGAGACCTGCCTCGGTATAGGCCTGATAGAGAAACACCGTTCCATCGCCCACCACGGTCGAGAAGATGACATCGGGTTGCAGGCGGCGGATTTCATTGACGATCGGCAGAAAATCCTGGCGGCGCGCGCGGATGTTGAGGTAACGCTCGCCGGCCACCGAGCCCCCGTTTTCCTTGAGAATTTCCCGCATCACCCGATTGGATTCGTGAGGGTAGATGTAATCGGAGCCGACAAAGTAGAAGCGGTTGCCGTAGGTTTTCATCAGAAAGCGGCACAGCGCCAGACTGTTCTGATTGGGAGCTGCGCCCGTGTAGATGACATTGGGCGAGGCTTCGAAACCCTCATACAGGGTTGGATACCACAAGAGGCCGTTAAGGCGTTCCACGACAGGCAGCACTGCTTTGCGGCTCGACGACGTGTAGCAACCGAAGATGGTGCTGACATTGTCCTCGATCATCAACCGCTTCGCGAAATGGCCAAAAGCCATGGCCTCGGAGCCAGGATCATAAATAACGGGAATCAACTCGCGACCATTGATGCCGCCGGCGGCGTTGATCTCCTCGATTGCAAACATGGTGCCGTGATACTGAGTTTCCTCGATCACCGACATGAAGCCGGTGCGCGAAAACAACACCCCGATCCGCCAGGGTGCGAGGGTCTTGCCAGGCGAGCTCAGCATGGAGTGCTCCTGTCAGTGAGCAACAAACCCGAGAGCAGCGCTTCTATAACAAAAATCGAATCTGCGAAAGATTATCGAAAAATCGATCTTGCATTGCAGCGAAATTGTCCGGTCCCAACACGCGATATAGAACTAGTTCGCAATGGCACGAGGCTAGGATGGTGAAGATTTATCAGGGTGGCGTGGCGCTGAAGGGCCAGGTAAGTCCAGCCTTTGAGCGGGATCACACGTCGTCAAAGGAAGCAACGTCGGCTCTGGCTTGGCTTTGCCATAACAGAGCCGACGGAAAATAATGGACAGTCGGGATCGAGGAAATCGTACTTGGAGTGAGATCGCTTCGGTGTCGCCGTCGTGAACGGTCAGCCGACTTGACGGACCTGCTTCTCCCAGAAGGGACGACGGAGTTCCCGCTTGAGGATCTTCCCCGCGCCCGAGAGGGGCAGCGGCGTCTCGCTGATGTCGGCGCTGCGCGGGCATTTGTATCCGGCGATCAACGTCTTGCAGAACGCGATCAACTCGTCTTCCGCTAGTTTAGCGCCGCTCTTGGTGACGACCACGGCGTGCACCTGTTCACCCCATTGCGTGCTCGGAATGCCGATCACCGCGCATTGCGCGACGGCGGGATGCTTGGCGATGGCGTTCTCGACCTCAACCGAATAGACGTTCTCTCCGCCGGAGATAATCATGTCTTTCACGCGGTCGACGACGTAGATGAAGCCGTCCTTGTCCATGTAGCCGCCGTCGCCGGTATGCATCCAGCCGTCGATGACCGCCTTTGCGGTTTCCTCCGGCCGTTCCCAGTAACCCATCATCACCACGTCGCCGCGCACGGTGATCTCGCCAACGGCGTTGTTGGCCACCGGTTTGTCATCGGCATCGACGATGCGAATTTCGCAGCCGAGCGTCGCCCGGCCGGCACCGCGATGGCGTCCCTTGGCACGGCCGTCGCCGATATGATCCTTCCAGTGCAGCAAGGTGGCGATCGGCGACAACTCCGTCATGCCGTAGGCCTGAGTCAGACGCACGTTCGGCAATGCCGTTGTCGTGCGATCCAGCAGCGCTTCGCTGATTGGCGATGCGCCATAGGTGATATCGCGCAACGATGACATATCGTAAGAGGTTAGCGCCGGATGATCGACCAGCATCTGGATCATCGTCGGCACCAGCAGCACGTCGGTGACGCGTTCGTTCTGGATTGCGGCCATCACGCCCTCGGGCGTAAAACTCTGGATGATGACGTTGGAACCGCCGCTGAGCAGCAGCGAATACATCGCCGCGCCGTTGGCGAGGTGGAACATCGGCGCGGCGTGAAGATAGATCGACGACGCGGGAAACATGCCTTCGCCGAGCGCATTCAACGCATTCGCCATCAGGTTCTGGTGACTGAGCATCACACCCTTGGAGCGCCCGGTAGTGCCGCCGGTATAGAAGATGCCGGCGAGATCGCTGCCCTTGCGCATTGCGTCCGCAACAGGACTGCTGCGCGCGATCAGCGCTTCATAGGTCTCCATGCCGGCAGGCGAATTGCTGTCGTCGGCGAACACCAGTTTCATATCGGGCAGGGCCTTGGCGAGCGTCTCGCCGGTGGCGGCGAAGGCCGCATCGACGGCGAGCACCTTCGCGCGGCAGTCGCGCAGGGCGTCCTCGTTCTCGAGCGGGCTCCAGCGAATGTTGAGCGGCACGATCACGGCGCCGGCCCATGCCGCCGCCAGGTAAAGTTCCAGGTAGCGATCGGAGTTCAACATCAGCACGGCGACACGATCGCCTTCAGCGACGCCAAGCGCATGAAGGCCTGAAGCAAGCTTCGCCACGCGATCGCCGATCTCTGCCCAGGTCCGGCGCCGGTTTTGAAAGACAGTGGCAAGTCCTTGCGGATTGATTTGCAGCGCGCGCCGCAAGCCGTGTGTAACGTTCATGATCTCCTCCCGGAGTGTTGCGTGATTACTTTTTCCCAGTGGGCTTTACGGCCTTCTTTGGGGGTCTTCTTCTTTGGGGGCGACTGGCGATATCTGCCGTAAGGCGAATCGCAAAATCGTCAGCGATCTGGTCAGGGGACAGTTCGCCGCCGGGCTTGTACCAATGCCCGATCCAGTTCAGCGCACCGAGAATGGCAAAGGCCGTCAACTTCACGTCGCATGGCTTGATGGAGCCATCCGTGATGCCTTGCTTGATCGCGTTGCGGAACGTGCGATCGATGCGGCGCTTGCCGGCGAGCGTGGTCTTCTGATTGGCCTCGGAGAGATCGGCGACGTTGAAGCGCACCAGACTGGCGCCGAAATCGCTCGCCATGGTCGCAGCATAGGCGCGCACCAGCATCCGAAGCGTAGCAAGTCCGTTTTCGTTGGCGGATTCGATCTCGGCGATCTGGTCCTCGACGCGCTCCTGGCCCATGACCCAGCATTCGAACAGGATGTCTTCCTTGCTGCGAAAGTAATTGTAGAGCGCCGGCTTGGTGATGTTCAGCCGATCCGCGACCTCGTTGAGGGTGGCGCGGTGATAGCCTTGCTCCAGAAACAGTTGCACGGCGGTGCGCAATACCGCCTCGCGCTTTTCGTCGCGGGCGCGGCGGCGGCTTTCGAACGGCAGCCAGGGAGAGTTCCCGGAAGCAGGGGTGCGCGTGTCCATTTGAAGTCCTTCGACGGCGTTGACTCCCGTGCGTCTTGTGTATATTACCCAAGGGTAAGAAAAAGTCCATAGGGTCATTTAAGGAGGTCGACAATGTCTTCACAGGCTTACGTTGCCGGAGTCGGCATGATTCCTTTCACCAAGCCGGGTGCGAACGAGCCGTATCATGTGATGGGCAGCGAGGCGCTGCGGCGGGCATTGGGCGACGCCGGCATCGACTATGCCGCCGTACAGCAGGCCTATGTCGGTTACGTCTATGGCGACTCGACCTGCGGCCAGCGCGCGCTTTATCCGGTTGGCATGACCGGCATTCCCGTCGTCAACGTCAACAACAACTGTTCGACCGGCTCGACCGCGCTGTTTCTGGCGCGGCAGGCAATTGAATCGGGTGCGGCCGATTGCGTGCTGGCGCTGGGCTTCGAGCAGATGAAGCCGGGCGCTTTGGGTTCGGTGTATACCGACCGTCCGAGCGCGTTCGAGGATTTCGATGCCGCCGCCGACAAGCTGGTTGATGCGCCCGGCATTCCGTTGGCGCTGCGTTACTTCGGCGGCGCCGGCCTCAGCCACATGAAGAAATACGGCACACCGCTGACGGCGTTTGCGAAAATCCGTGCCAAGGCGAGTCGTCATGCCAAAAACAATCCGCTGGCGCTGTTCCGCAAGGAGGTCACCGCCGACGACGTCATGAACGATCAGGTGATCTGGCCCGGCGTGATGACGCGGCTGATGGCGTGCCCGCCGACTTGCGGAGCGGCGGCTGCGATTCTGGTGTCCGACAAGTTCGCGAAGCAGCACGGCCTGCGCGCCGACGTTCGCATTCGCGCGCAGTCGATGACGACCGATACGCCTTCGACCTTCGGCGCCGGCGACATGATGCAGGTTGTCGGCTCCGATATGGCCAAGGCCGCTGCCAAGCAGGTGTACGAAGCGTCTGGCGTCGGCCCCGGCGATCTCGATGTGGTCGAACTGCATGATTGCTTCGCGCACAACGAACTTATTACCTACGAAGCGCTGGGTCTGTGCCCCGAAGGCGAAGCCGCACACTTCATCGACGACGGCGACAACACCTATGGCGGCAAGATCGTCACCAATCCGTCCGGGGGGCTGTTGTCCAAGGGCCATCCGTTGGGGGCGACCGGGCTGGCGCAGTGCTACGAACTGACACGCCAATTGCGCGGCACAGCGGAAGCCACCCAGGTCGACGGCGCGCGCCTGGCGCTCCAACATAATCTGGGCCTCGGCGGCGCTTGCGTCGTTTCGCTGTACGAGCGCGTGTGAGGCCGGCGGATGGTTGATCGATCCGCTATCGGGCGCAGCTTCGCGCCCGTCACCGCTCATGTCGAGCCGGGCCGGCTGCGCTATTTCTGCGAGACGATCGGGGAACGCAGCCCGATCTATCGCGATGCGCAGGCGGCGCGCGCCGAGGGATATTCGGCGATCCCCGTGCCGCCCACCTATCTGTTCTGTCTGGAAATGATGGATGCCGAGAACCCGTTCGAGTTTCTCACCGAACTCGATATTGATCTCGCGCGGGTTCTGCATGGCGAGCAGGGCTTCACCTATCATGTGCCCGCGGTGGTCGGCGATACGCTGACATTCCGTTCCCGCGTTACCGACGTGACCGAGAAGAAAGGCGGTGCGATGACGTTGATCGCGGTCGTTACAGAAGTCACGCGGCAGGATGGCGTCCATATTGCCGACACGACGCGAACCATCGTGGTGCGAAATCCAAAGGCGACATCAACGTGACACAAGCAGCAAGCCGTTCGGTCGGCGATCGCGTGGTGCATAAGGCGTTCGCGCCGATCACGCGTCATACACTGGCGCTCTATTGTGGGGCGTCGGGCGATCACAACCCCATCCATGTCGATCTCGATTTCGCGAAGAAGGCCGGATTTCCGGACGTTTTTACGCACGGCATGCTGGTGATGGCCTATCTCGGGCAGTCGCTGACCGACGCGGTTCGCCCGAAGGATATCCGCGCCTTCTCGACGCGGTTCGCAGCCATCACGCAACTCAGCGCGCGCCTGACCTGCGAAGGCCACGTCACCGAACTGCTCGACCACAAGGGCGAGCCGTGCATGAAAATCGCGCTGGTCGCCAGGGATGAAGCCGGCGAGGCCAAGCTGCTCGGCGAAGCCATCGTCGCACGTTGATTACTCGTAATCGTTCAGGACATATCCATGAGAAAGCTTGAAGGAAAGGTCGCGCTGGTGACTGGCTCGGGTCGCGGCATCGGCCGGGCTATCGCGTTGAAGCTGGCGAGCGAGGGCGCGAGCGTCGTCGTCAACGATCTCGACACCGCGCCCGGCGATGCGGTGGCGAATGAAATCAAAGCGGCCGGCGGGCGCGCGGTGGCTGTCAACGGCAGCGTCTCCGAAGACGGCTTTGCCGATCATTTCGTTGGCGCCGCGCTGGAATCCTTCGGCGGTCTGGACATTCTGGTCAATAACGCGGGCTATACCTGGGACGCGACGATCCAGAAGATGACCGACGAGCAGTTTCAGGCGATGCTTGACGTGCACCTGGTGGCCCCGTTCCGCATCCTGCGCGCGGCGGCGGAGCCGATCCGGGTGATGGCGAAGAAGGAAGCCGAAGCCGGCCGCGAGGTGTTCCGCAAAGTGGTGAATATCTCCTCGATCGCCGGCCTCTATGGCAATGCGGGACAGGCGAGCTATTCTTCGGCGAAGGCTTCGCTGATCGGCCTCACCCGCACGCTGTGCAAGGAGTGGGGACGCTACAAGGTCAACGTCAATTGCGTCGCCTTCGGTCTGATCAATACCCGGCTGACGCAGCCGATCGAGGCGCAGCAGAAGACCATCGACGTCGCCGGGCGCGACATCAAGGTCGGCGTGCAGCCGCAGATGCTTGATGCGATGTCGCGGATGATTCCGCTCGGCCGGGGCGGCACGCCTGAGGAAGCGGCTGACGCGGTGTATTTGTTCTGTAGCCCGGAATCCAATTACATCAGCGGGCAAGTCGTCGTCTGTGGCGGCGGACTGATCATTTAAAGGACAACCTCGATGCCGTATCGCTCGCCGTGGATGACCGAGGAACTGGATGCCTTCCGCGACCAGTTCCGCAAGTTTCTCACCAAAGACCTCGCGCCGCAGGCTGAAACGTGGCGCAAACAGCGGCTGGTGGATCGTTCGGCGTGGCTGGCGCTCGGCAACATGGGCGCGTTGCTGCCCAGCATCCCGGAAAGCTACGGCGGCCTTGGCGGCAGTATCGCTTATGACGCGGTGGTGTTCGAGGATATCGAACGCATCGTCCCGGAACTGACCAACGGCGTCACCGTCTCGAGCGGCATTGTCGCGCACTACATTGAGAGATACGGCTCCGAAGCGCAAAAACAGTGCTGGCTGCCGGGCATGGCGCGCGGCGAGCTGATCGGCGCCATCGCCATGACCGAGCCCGGCACCGGGTCCGATCTGCAAAGCGTGCGCACCTCGGCTCGGTGCGAGGGCGACAACTACGTCATCAACGGCCAGAAGACCTTCATCACCAACGGTCAGACCTGTGATCTCGTTATCGTGGTCGCGCGCACCGGCGGCGCGGGCGCGAAAGGACTGTCGCTGATCGTTGTCGAAACCGCGGGCGCGAAGGGATTCCGGCGCGGCCGCAAGCTCGACAAGATCGGCCTGCCCGCAGCCGATACGTCCGAACTGTTCTTCGAGAACGTCATCGTGCCGCGCGAGAACCTGCTCGGACCCGAGGAAGGGCAGGGCTTCATACAGCTTATGCAGCAATTGGCATGGGAGCGGTTAATCATCGCGATCGGCGCGGTGTCGTCGATGGAGCGCGCGGTTGAATTGACGGCCGGCTACACCAAGGAGCGCAAGGCGTTCGGCAAGGCGCTGCTCGACTTCCAGAACACTGCATTTACGTTGGCCGAGCGCAAGACCGAGGCGACGGTGGCGCGCGTGTTCGTCGATTACTGCATCGGGCAGATGATCGCCGGCGATCTCGATGCCGTCACTGCTTCGATGGCGAAATGGTGGTGCTCGCAGAAGCAGGTCGAGACCATCGACGAATGCCTGCAACTGCATGGCGGATACGGCTACATGGAAGAATATCCGATCTCGCGCATGTTCGTCGACGCGCGGGTGCAGAAGATTTATGGCGGCGCCAACGAGATCATGAAACTGCTGATCGCCAGATCGCTGTAGAAGTGCCCTGCGCATGCCGATGGTTTGGACCGAGCGTCGCTGATCGATCGCCGGTCTCACCTTGCGGGAAGGCGCGGCGGATCTTGTCGGGAAGCATCCGCCGCGTTTCATGGGCCACTAAGATTTCATCAGAATCCCTTTATCTCACGGCAGATAGTTCGTCGGCACGGCGGTCGTGAACTTGAGCTCTTCCATCGAAATGGAAGAGCTGATCTGCGAAAATTCCAGCTTTTCGATCATGGCCTTGTAGACCTGGTCGTAAGCTGCGACGTCGGGAACCAGCACTTTCAGAATGTAATCGACCGTGCCGGTCAATCGGTAGGCCTCGACGATCTGCGGAATGCTCTCGATCATCTGACGAAATTTGACCAGCCACGCCATTTCGTGGCGCGGCGCCGTGACGGAGATAAAGACCGTCATCGGCACGCCGGCTTTCTTGGGATCGACCAGCGTCACGCGCTCGCGAATGACGCCGGCTTCCTCCATCCGCCGGATGCGGCGCCAGCATGGCGTTTGCGACAACCCGACTTTCTCCGCGATCTCGCCGACCGGACGATCGCGCTGCTGGAGAAGATCGAGAATTTTCCGATCGATCTCGTCGAAGCTTGTCGTCATCTCTGGATGAACTCCATCAGCGTGCCGCCGGCGTCGACCGGGGAGATGAAAACACTTTTCCTGTTCTGGCTCTTGACGAAACTGATCGATTTCGATTGCAGGTGCGCTTGCGTTTTCGCGATGTCATCGACGGCGATCTGAAGCGCGGCGAAAGCACCGCGCAGGATTTTTTCGGCATCCATCCCTGCATAGTATTCGGTGATCGCCGCCGGCGTCATGCATGTGACCGTCGCCGACTTGTCGCCGGTGGTCACCGCGTATTTGTTGTTCGTGCCCTCGACGTGTCCTGCCGCGAACAGGCGGGCAAAAGCGCGCGCCGTCTCTTCCGGAGACGCGGAGGCGACGACAACGCCTGCCAGCGCAATCGCGCCATTGGCGTGAGACATCAATTCCGGCCGCCACACCATGTCGCGGGTCTTGTGCTGGCACATGAACATCTCGCCTCGTGGGACTTCGCGTGGTTCGAATGTCGTGACGGCGAAGGCCGCAGTGCCGGTGCTGCCATCGGGCAGCGGCAGCGGGCGCGAGAAATCCATCACGTCGCCGGTCGCAATTCCCAGTTCGGCTAAGGCGGCGCGCGCGGCGTGCGCGTCGCCGATGCGGCAAGCGATCGCCGCCATCCCGTCGCCGTTCTTGGCTAAGGCTGCCCGCTTGCTGACGTTGCGCGGCGTTTCCGCGATCATGCCGAGCAATTCGAAATAGTCGTCCTGCAAGATGATCGTGTAGTTCGCGCTGCCCATTTGCGGGCTGTGCGTGCCGCGCGGCGATAGCGTAAAACCGAGCGCGGAAAAGCGCTTGGCTGAAGCATCCAGATCGGAAACCAGGATGACGATGTGGTCGATGCCTTTGACAGGATGGGTCATGTGATACTTCTCAACAGAGGGAATGAAGGATCTAGTTTCTTTGCGTAGTTAATTTATCTACGAAATATCGTTTTTTCGATATATCATATCTAGTAATTCGTGCAAATGATGGATTGAAAGTGTAATAATAATCTGATTTTGTAGTTTTATTGACATCGCGTGACAGGTGACGGAGCATTGCCGTATACCGCGACGCAGCAGGCGCAGCTTGCGGAGTTTTCCAGGTCAGGAGGGGCATAATGCAAGGGATGATGGGGCGGCTGTTGCTGCTGGGTGGCGCGCTGTGCGTCGTTGCCGGCGCAGCGCAGGCCGAAGAGGTCAAGCGCGGTGGTACCGCGGTCATTCACATGGTTTCGGAGCAGGGCGTGTTGAACCCCGCGCTTCGTGCATCGACCGGCGTCTATCAGATCAGCGGCAAGTTCATGGAGCCGTTGATCGACAAGACTTACGACGGTTACGTCGGCGTGCTCGCCACCGAGTGGTCGTCCTCGGCGGACGGCAAAGCGATCACCTTCAAACTGCGCGAGGGCGTGAAGTGGCACGACGGCAAGCCGTTCACTTGCGATGACGTTGCCTTTTCGGCGATGAATCTGTGGAAGAAGCTATTGAACTATTCCACGACGCTGCAAGCGAACCTGGAAGCGGTCGATTGCCCGACGCCACACACGGCCGTCTTCAAGTATTCGAAGCCGATGCCGCTCGAGCTTCTGGTGGCGGCGATGCCGGACCTCGGCCATCCGGTGCCGAAGCATCTCTATGAAGGCACCGACATCCTCAAGAACCCCTACAATCAGAAGCCGGTCGGCACGGGGCCCTTCAAGTTCGTCGAATACAAGCGCGGCGAATACATCATCGCAGAGCGCAACAAGGATTACTGGCGCAAGGGATATCCGTATCTCGATCGGGTGATCTGGCGCTTCATTCCAGACAAGGCGGCAGCCGCCGCTGCGCTGGAAGCCGGTGAAATCCACGAATCCGGCTTCAACGGCATCTCCATGGAAGACATGGTGCGCCTGAGCAAGGATCCGCGTTTTGACGTGGGGCCGAAGGGTTTTGAGAACAATGTCGCCCACTCCACGGTCGAATTCAATCTTCGCAATCCGATCCTCGCCGATATCCGCGTTCGTCAGGCGATCTATCACGCGCTCGATATCGACTTCGCGCTGAAGACGATCATGCGCGGCTATGGCAAGCCCGGCCGCGGACCGATCCCCAGCACGGCGGGGGCCAACTACACGGACAACGTGCCGACCTATCCCTACGACCTCGACAAGGCGAAGGCCTTGCTCGATGAAGCCGGCTACAAGCCGGACGCCAATGGCATCCGCTTCAAGCTCAAGCATCGTCCGGCGCCGTGGGGTGAATACACCCAGTTGTGGGGCGAGTATTATGCTCAGGCCTTGAAGAAGATCGGCATCAATGTCGAGCTGGTCACCAACGATGCGCCGGGATTCTTGAACGGCGTCTATCGCGACCATGATTTCGACACCGCCAACGGCTGGCATCAGTTCCGCGCCGACCCGGCCGTGTCCACCACGGTCTGGTTGCGCTCCGGCGCGCCGGTCGGCACCGCGTGGTCCAATCAGTTCGGCTACAAGTCCGACAAGATGGATGGCCTGATCGACGCGGCGGCCGCCGAACTCGACCCTGCCAAGCGGGCGGACCTCTATCATCAGGTCCAGAAGCTGGAGATGACGGACCTGCCGGTGATCTTCGCCATCGAGCATCCGTTCCTCGGCATCACCAGCAAGAAGCTCAAGAATCACCACAACACGCCGCGCTGGGATTCGTCGAGCTGGTACGACCTGTGGCTTGATCAATAAGGCGATCGGCCAGGGCGCCTGACGCCCTGGCCGTCTCCAATAGAGTATTCGCGATATGAGCCTTCCGGTTCCCCCGCTTCTGACCTACACCGTGCGCCGCGTGGTTCAGGCGATTCCGATCATCATCCTGATCATGGTCGGCAGCTTTCTCCTGATCAAACTCGCGCCCGGCGATACGGTGGACGCGCTCGTCGGCGATATGGGCGGTGCGGACCCGGCGTTCGTCGCCAGGTTGCGCGCGGAATACGGTCTCGATCAATCGGTGATGGTTCAGCTTTGGCGTTACATGCTGAAGCTCGCGCAATTCGATTTCGGCTGGTCCTACGTTTACGAGCAGCCCGTCATCACGGTGCTGATGTCCCGCATCGGCAACACCATGCTGCTGATGGTGAGTTCGCTGGTGGTGGCGTTCACGTTCGGCGTGGCGCTCGGAGCCATCGCCGCCCGTCGCGCCTATTCGTGGACCGACAACATGATTTCGACGCTCGGCCTGGTCTTCTACGCCATGCCGTCGTTTTTTCTCAGTCTGCTGTTGATCCTGATTTTCTCCGTGAAGCTCGGCTGGCTGCCGGTCGGCGGCATCCGCACCATCGGCGCTTTCAAGACCGGATGGGCGGACGTTGCCGACGTCGCGCGCCATCTGGTGATGCCGACCGCCGCGCTGTCGCTGATCTATCTCGCCTTCTATATGCGCCTGATGCGCACCAGCGTGCTGGAGGTGATGGATCTCGATTTCGTCCGCACCGCGCGCGCAAAGGGCGCAGGCGGGGCGCGGCTGATGTTTCATCACGTCATGCGTAACGCGCTGCTGCCGGTGGTGACGCTGCTCGGCCTGCAATTCTCTACCGTGCTCGGCGGATCGGTGATCGTTGAAACGATCTTTTCCCTGCCAGGGATCGGGCAGCTCGCTTACACCTCCGTCGTCAAGCGCGACCTCAATACGCTGATGGGGATCATTGCGATCAGCTCGATCATCGTCGTGGTCGTCAATGTGGTGACCGATCTCGTCTATGCATGGCTCGACCCGCGGATCGAACTGAAATGACCGTTCCAGACACCAGCCTCGCATCCGCTTCCGTGCCGGACATTAATCTGGCGCCCGCGCGCAGCCTCGTGCTCTGGCGTCGTTTTCGCCGGAACCGGGCTGCCGTGCTCGGTCTCGTCCTGTTCGTCATCGTCGTGCTGATGGCGGCGCTGGCCGATGTGGTGACGCCCGGCGATCCGCTTCGCAATGCCGGCACGCCGTTGACGGCGCCGCTGGTCGTCGTCGCCAATCCGCTGGGGACCGATCAGCTCGGCCGCGACATCATGGCAGGCATCTTTCATGGCGCGCGCATCTCGCTCATCATCGGCGTCGTCGCGACGCTGATCTCGATCGCAATCGGCGTCGTGATCGGCGCGGTCGCCGGTTACTTCGGTGGCAAGATCGATGGCGCGTTGATGCGCGTCACCGAAGCGTTCCAGACCATTCCGAGCTTCATTCTTCTGCTCACGCTGGTCGCGATTTTCGGCTCAAGCATCCAGAATATTGTTATTGCCATCGGCATTGTGTCGTGGACCGCGCCGGCACGCATGGTGCGTGCGGAATTCATGTCGCTGCGCAAGCGGGAGTTCGTCGACGCCGCGCGCAATCTTGGCGTCAGCGATCTCTCGATCATTTTTCGCGAGATTCTGCCGAACGCGCTGCCGCCGGTGATCGTTTTTGCGTCGGTCGTGATGGCGACATCGATCCTGATGGAAAGCGCGCTGGCCTTCCTCGGACTTGGCGATCCGAACTACGCGAGCTGGGGCAACATGATCGGTCAGGGCCGCTCGGTCCTGCGCACGGCTTGGTTCTGTTCGGTTATTCCGGGCTTAGCGATTCTTCTCACAGTGCTGTCGTTCAGCCTGATGGGCGAAGGCCTCAACGATGCGCTCAATCCGAGGCAGAAGAAATGACCGCCGAGCGAAAGACCATTCTTGATATTCGCGATCTTCAGATCATCCTGCCGACCGGCGGCGACCGTCCTTATGCCTTGTCGGATTTCAACCTGACTGTGGGCGAGGGCGAGATCGTCTGCCTTGTGGGAGAAAGCGGCTCCGGAAAATCCCTGGCGGCCAATGCGGTGATGCGGCTTCTGCCGGAGCCGCATGTCCGCGCCTCGCGGGGAACGATCAGGCTTGGCGGACAGGATTTGCTGTCGCTGTCGGAAGCCGAGATGCGCGCCATTCGCGGCGACCGCATGGCGATGATCTTCCAGGAACCGATGACGGCGCTCAACCCGCAGAAGACCGTGGGTTGGCAGATCGACGAAGTGCTGAAGCTGCACACCAACTTGAGCAGGGCCGAGCGCAAGGCGCGCGCGCTGGAGATTCTTGGCGACGTGCACATTCCCGATCCGGCATCGACCTACAACGCCTATCCGCATCAGATTTCGGGCGGACAGCGCCAGCGCGTCATGATCGCGATGGCGCTCGTGCTCAAACCTCAACTGATTATCGCCGACGAGCCGACGACGGCGCTCGACGTCACCACGCAGAAGCAGATCCTGAAGCTCATCAAAGAACTGCAACAAGTGCAGGGAACTGGCATCCTGTTCATCACCCACGATTTTGGTGTGGTGGCGGAAATCGCGGATCGCATCGCGGTGCTTCGTCTCGGCGAACTGGTGGAGCAGGGGCCGGCCAGTCAGATTCTTCTCAATCCGCAGCATCCCTATACGCAGAAACTCATCGCGGCGGTGCCGGCGTTGACGCCGCCTCCCGAGAAGCCGGTGTCGAACGAACCGGTAGTGCTCGAAGCGAAAAGCCTGCGCAAGACGTTCGCGGCGCGCGGCGGCTTCCTGTCCGGCAAGCGCAAGCCGGTGATGGCGGTGAAGGATCTCTCCTTCGAGCTTCGCCGCGGCGAGACGTTAGGCGTGGTCGGCGAAAGCGGCTCCGGCAAGACGACGGTATCGCGCATCGTCACAAGACTTCTGGAATCGGACAGCGGCGAGGTTTGCGTTGATGGCCGCGATCTGCTCTCCGCATCACGATCGGAGTTGCGGGCGCTGCGGAAGGACATCCAGATGGTGTTCCAGGATCCGATGGCGTCGCTCAATCCGCGCCGGCGTGTGGTGGAATTGATCGCGCAGGGGCCGATCGTTCAGGGAGTCACCAGGGACGTCGCACACGCCCGCGCCCGTGAATTGCTGTCGCTGGTCGAACTGCCGCCGGCGGCGGCCGAACGCTATCCGCACGAATTTTCCGGCGGCCAGCGCCAGCGCATCGGCATCGCCCGCGCGCTGGCGATGGAGCCGCGCGTGATCGTCGCCGATGAACCGGTGTCCGCGCTCGACGTCTCGGTGCAAGCGCAGGTTCTCAAACTTCTCGCCGATCTTCGCGATCGTCTGCACTTGTCGCTGCTGTTCGTCACGCATGACCTGCGGGTCGCGGCGCAGCTTTGCGACAAGGTGATCGTCATGTCGAAAGGCGAGATCGTCGAAGCCGGCCCGACCGCGCGGGTTTTCGCCCATCCGGAACACCCGTACACGCGTTCCCTGCTGGATTCGATTCCGGGCCGCGACTGGGAGCCGCCCGTTCGCAACGTGGCATGAACAGATAATTGGTTTTAAGGATCTGAACACGGATGACCACGACACCTTCAACGGTCGTTTTTCCCAAGTCGATTTGGGCTGAGACGGCGCCGCCTCGCACTCAGACTCAACCGCTGAAAGGAACGCTGGACGCCGACACGGTGATCGTCGGCGGTGGCCTCAGCGGTCTGTCCGCAGCCCTTCATCTCGCGCGCCGCGGACAGAAGGTGGTGCTGCTGGAAGCGATGGCGGTGGGTTGGGGTGCGTCCGGGCGCAATAATGGTCAGGTCATTCCGACGATGACCGCCGCCGAACCCGATGCTCTCGCCAAACGCTATGGCGAAGTCGGCGAACGCTTCGCGCGGCTGATCGGCAACAGCGCCAGTGTGTTGTTCGATCTCGTGCGTGAAGAAGGCATGGCGGCCGAGGCGGAGCAGGCCGGCTGGTTTCAGCCGGCTCATTCGCCGGGGCGGATGCGGCTGTCGAAAATGCGGGTCGATGCCTGGAAGCGGTTCGGCTTCCCGGCGCGCCTTCTCGATCGCGATGAATGCCGCGCGCTGCTCGGTTCGGATTTCTGGTACGGCGGAATGTTCAATCCGACCGGCGGTCATGTGAATCCGCTGGCGCTCGCCCGCGGTTTCGCAGCCGCGGCGGAAAAGCATGGCGCGATCATTCACGAAGGAAGTCCGGCGACGGGTTGGCGGCGCGAAGCCAATGGCTGGGTGGTGACGACAGCGGCAGGTTCGGTGAAGGCGAAAAACTTCCTGCTTTGCACCAACGCCTATACCGGCGAGATCGTGCCTAACCTTGCCAGCCGTCTGGCGCGCACCGTCGTGCCGGTGCTGGCCTGGCAGGTCGCGACCACGCCGGTCTCCGACAATCTTCGCGGCACCATTCTGCCGGGCCGGCAGGCGGTCTCCGATACGCGCGGCGATCTGCGCTTCTTCCGTTACGATGCGCGCAATCGGTTGATCACCGGCGGTAATGTCATCGGATCGCACGACGTCGGCCGTCGCGTGTCGCAAAAGGCAGCGAGGAGTCTGGCCGAAGCCTTTCCCGAACTTGGCGTGCCGGAAATCACGCATGTGTGGAACGGCTACATCGGGATGACCTGGGATCGTTTCCCGCGCGTCCACAATCTCGGCCCCGATGGCTGGGCATGGATCGGCTGCAACGGTCGCGGTGTGGCATTGGGCGTCTCGCTCGGCCGCGAGATGGCGCGCGCGGTTTCGGGCGACGCGATCTCGACGCTGGCATTGCCGGTGTCCGAGCCGCATCCGCTGCCCTTCCATAGCATCGCCCGGCGCATCGCGCCGAACTATCTGGCGTGGCTGCGCCGCAAAGACAAAGTCGAAATGAAAGCCTGAAGGATGGACCGACCGATGAAAGACATGCCGATCCTCGAGCGCCGGCGCATCGAGGCGCAGATTCTCAAGCACGTCCACGACGTCATCGCGGCGCGATCCGGCACCGAGGAAGCTGATGCCGTGATCGGCACGGCGGTCAGCCGGTCGGCGATCGATCAGGGGCGCGATTTCGCGACCGCGCTGGGTCATACGCCGAGCTTGCAGGACTTCGCGGACATCATGCCGCTGTGGGAGAAGGAGGATGCTCTCCGGGTCGAGATGGTGGAAGCCTCGTCCGAGAAGCTCGAGTTCAACATCGTGCGCTGCCGCTACGCCGAGATGTACCGCGAGATGGGCCTCGGCCGCATCGGCCATCTGCTGTCGTGCAATCGCGATGGCGATTTCTGTGTCGGCTACAATCCGCAGATGAAGCTGACGCGCACGCAGACCATCATGAGCGGCGCAAGCCATTGCGATTTCCGCTATCGCCTCGAACCGGACGCCGACAAGGCCGGCGACTCGCAATAAACGGAGAACAAGAAAATGCCTGTCGACAATTGGGTATCCGGCTGTCTGGACGAACTGGTCGCCTTCCGCCGTGACCTGCATAGCAATCCGGAACTACTCTACGATTTGCCGCGCACGTCAGCGCAGGTGGCGAGCATGTTGCGCAAGGCTGGCTGCGACGAGGTCGTCGAAGGCGTCGGCAAAACCGGCGTGGTCGCGGTCATTCGCGGCAAGAGCAACACGTCGGGCCGCTCCATCGGTCTGCGATCCGATATGGACGCGCTACCGATCCTGGAAGCGACCGGAAAGCCCTGGGCCTCAAAGACGCCCGGCAAGATGCACGCCTGCGGCCATGACGGGCACACCACGATGCTGCTCGGCGCCGCGATGGGATTGGTGCAGACCCGCGCTTTCGACGGCACGGCCGTGCTGATCTTCCAGCCCGCCGAGGAAGGCGGTGCCGGCGCCCGCGCGATGATCGAGGATGGCCTGTTCCGTCGCTGGCCGGTCAGCGAAGTGTACGGGATGCACAATCGGCCGAACCTGCCGATCGGCGAATTCACGATCGCGCCCGGCTCGATCATGGGATCGGTCGACATGATCGATATCGAGATCGAAGGCGTCGGCGGACATGCGGCGATGCCGCACCAGACCGTCGATCCCGCGCCGGTCATCGCGGCTTTGATTCAAGCGGTTCAGACCATCACCGCGCGGACCATCAACCCGATGGATTCAGCGGTCATTTCGATCACCACGATTCATGGCGGCGATGCGTTCAATGTCATTCCCCAGACTATCCGCATGACTGGAACGGTCCGAACGCTGAATGATAGCGTTCGCGATCATGTCGAAGTGCGGCTCAACCAGGCGGTGGCCGGTATTGCCGCAGCTTACGGCGCCAAGGGCAAGCTGGATTACTCCCGTCATTATCCGGTGACGGTCAATCACGCGCAGGAAACGGAATTGGCGGCGACGGCCGCCGAGGCCGTGGCTGGCGTCGGTCGCGTTGCCCGCAATATGCCCGCGACGCTTGGCGGAGAAGACTTCGCCTTCATGCTCAACGAAGTCCCGGGTGCGATGATCAACATCGGCAATGGACCGAGTGCCGGCCTGCATCATCCCGCCTATGACTTTAACGACGAGGCGATTGCCTGGGGCTGTTCCTATTGGTGCGAATTGGTGCGGCAGCGTTTGCCGCTCTGAGTTCGACAATAGCGTCATGCGATGGCGGGAGATCACTGACGATGCAACAGCCAATCATGACAATCGAGGCTGGCGCGTGCCCGGCGCCGGTCCCTTTGCCGGATTGCGCCGAACGGGAATGGACGCGCATGGCCATCGCCCGCCTTCAGGACGATGGCCGTCGCTCCGCCGATACGCATCTGCTCAAGCCGCTGTTTCGCGGTTTGAGGGGAATCTCGGTTTATCTCAAGGATGAAAGCACGCATCCGACCGGAAGCCTCAAGCATCGTTTGGGGCGTTCGCTCTTCCTTTATGGAATCTGCAACGGAAAGATTCGCCAGAACACCACGCTGGTTGAAGCGTCTTCGGGGTCGACGGCGGTGAGCGAAGCCTATTTCGCCCAGCTTCTCGGTTTGCGTTTCATCGCCGTGATGCCGCATTCCACAAGCCGGCAGAAGATCGAAGCGATCCAAAGTTTCGGCGGGGAATGCCACTTCGTCGATCGCGCAAATGACGTCTACGACGTGGCGATCCGCATCGCCAAGGAGACTGGCGGGCACTATCTCGATCAGTTCACCAATGCCGAGCGCGCGACCGACTGGCGCGGCAACAACAACATCGCCGAGAGTATCTTTTCTCAGATGGAAGGAGAGGAGTTTCCCATTCCCGAATGGCTGGTGATGAGCGCGGGCACCGGCGGCACCTCCGCGACGCTCGGCCGCTACATTCGCTACAAGAATCTCGAGACGCGGCTTTGCGTCGTCGATGTCGAAAACTCTGCGTTCTACGATGCCTGGCGCACCGGTGATCTTCAAGTGACCGCATCGGGATCGCGCATCGAAGGCATCGGTCGGCCACGCGTCGAGCCGTCCTTCGTGCCCGGCGTGATCGATCACATGATTCAGGTGCCGGATGCCGCCTCGATCGCCGCCGCGCACGTTCTGTCCGAACGCCTGTTCCGGCAGATCGGCGGTTCGACCGGCACGAACTTCTTCGGCCTGTGCTGGATCGCAGCCAACATGATGAAGGCCAACCGGCAGGGCTCGATCGTCACCCTGATCTGCGATAGCGGCCATCGTTATACCGAGACGTTCTATAATCCCAATTGGCTTCGCGACAACGGCATCGATATCGATCCCTATCGTCGGATGCTGGATCGCTTTCTCGATCACGGCGAGTTCGTGCCGACAACGTGACTGAACCGCGTGACTTCGCAGCCGACTGATATCAATCCCTAACGAATGAGTTCTCCATGAAATCCGTGTCCACGAACCAAGCTCCCGCCGCCGTCGGTCCCTATTCGCAGGCGATTATCGCGAACGGTCTTGTGTTCGTTTCCGGCCAGCTTCCGATCGATCCCGCGACAGGAGAATTCGTGTCGAACGATCCGGTCGACCAATGCAAACAGTCGCTGCGCAACATCGACGCGATCGCTAAATCCGTCGGCGCCGACCTGTCGCATGTGGTTCGGACGACGGTTTTGCTGAAGGATCTGTCCAGCTTCGCTGCGGTGAATGCCGCCTATGCGGAGTTTTTTCCGGGTGTTCCTCCGGCCCGCACCACTTTCGAAGCGGCGGCGCTTCCGAAGGGGGCATTGGTGGAGATCGATGCGATCATCGTTCTGAACAAGACGTCCAACGGCTGAAGCCGATCGCTTGGATACTGAGCTATCGCTCGCCGAAGCTGTCGGCGCTATTTCTCAGGTAGCCCCGCTGCGATCATCAACCTGATGATGCGGTCGCTCCCCGCGAGGTAGCACGGGCTTTCGTTCTTCGTGCGCAGCGGCACGTTGAGCGCGTTCGATTGCGGACGAATCTTCACTGCCCCTCTCATGGCTTCCTTGGCTTTATCGTATTGGCCGAGCGCCTGATAGGCCGTCGCATTCAACATCGATGTGCGGCCGGTGCCGGGCGTGATGGCGAGCGATAGAGCCAACTCAATGCTTCTTTATAGCGATCGTGATCAAACCAACGGTGGTGCCCGTATTAGCTCAGGCGGCGCGGCGGCTGCGGGCGCCGCAGTGAGCGAGACCACCGTGACGTAGAACGTGACGACCAATATCGGCGCCGACACCATCCTCAGCCTCAACGACAACCCGGCGACATCGACGGCGCTGATCAATATCGAGGCCTATAACTTCCTCAACACGACGGACAACGTCTCGCTGGTGGCCGGCGGTCTGTTCGCCGGTGGCGGCGCGCGCTCCGCCATGGATGCGACGGCCAATGTCGCGGTCGACATTGCGGATCGCGTCCATTTGTTCAGCGCCGGCAATATCGCCATCGACACCACCGCGCTCATGACCGCGTCCAACAACGCTAGCGCCGGTCTCTATGGCCTGTCCGAGATAGGTGGGCGACGGCCGCGATCCTTCGAGGCTCGCTTCGCTCGCTCCTCAGGATGACGACACATGCTTCAATTCAAGCCGATCACATTCTAGGATAGCTGATCCAGGAACTGTGCGACTTCGTCGACCGGGATCGGCTCGCTGTAGAGGTAGCCTTGCGCCTCGACGCAGCCCTCGAGGTTCAGGCGCCGCATCTGCGCTTCGGTCTCGACGCCTTCCGCGGTGGTGGTCATGCCGAAGCTGGCGCCAAGACCCGCAATCGCGCGGACGATGGCGAGGCTTCCTTCGTCGACCAGCACGTCGCGAACGAACGATTGATCGATCTTGATCTTGTCGAACCGGAAGTTGCGAAGGTACCCAATGCTCGAATAGCCGGTGCCGAAATCGTCCATCGAGATGCGCGCACCCAGCTCACGCAACTGATTGAGGATTTCGATATTGCGCTCGGTCTTGTCGAGCAGGACCGTCTCGGTGATCTCCAACTCGAGACGTGAGGCGTCGAGGCCCGACGTCGCCAGCGCATTCATCACAGTCGCGGTCAAATTACCCTTGAGGAATTGCAGCGGCGAGAGATTGACCGACACGGAGATATCCGACGGCCACTTCATGGCGTCGCAGCACGCCTGGCGAAGCGCCCATTCGCCGATCTGAACGATGAGGCCGGTTTCCTCGGCGATCGGAATGAACGCCGACGGCGACACGAAGCCGTGCTCCGGATGCTTCCACCGCATCAGCGCCTCGAAGGCGGTGACCTTTTTGGTCTGAAGATTGACGAGCGGCTGATAGTGCAAACTGAAGTGAGCGTGCACGAGCGCGTGGCGCAGGTCGCGTTCGAGCAGGCGCTTTGCCTGCACGATCGAGTCCATCTCCGGATCGAACATCCGGAATGTGCCGCGGCCGCTGGCCTTGGCGCTGTACATCGCGAGATCGGCGCTCTTGAGCAAGCTCTCGGCGGTGATGTCGTGCGTGGCGCCGATCGCGATGCCGACGCTGGCGCCGACCGTCAGGTCGTGACCCTCGATATGATAGGGCTGGCTCGCGGTCCGGATGATCTCGTTTGCCAATGCGACAGCGGACGCGGGCTGCGGGGTCGACATTTGCAGGATGGCGAATTCGTCGCCGCCGAGGCGGGCAACGCGATCGGTGGCGGGAAGCGCGTCACGGATACGATTAGCGATGGCCTTGAGGAGCAAGTCTCCGATCGAATGACCGAGCGCGTCGTTGATGGTCTTGAAGCCATCGAGATCGACAAACAGGACCGCGATGGGATCGCTGTTCGCCGAACGGTCTCGCAGCGCTTCCTCGAGTTGCTCCTTGAACAAGAGACGGTTGCCAAGCCCGGTCAGCGAGTCGTGATAAGCGAGATATTGCGATCGCGCCTGCGATTCCTCACGATCCGCAATTTCGATCTTCAGGCGTTTGTTTGCATCGATCAGGCGGCTGGTGCGTTCCTCCACGCGCCGCTCCAGATCTTCATTGACCTGCGCTAACGCTTCGTTGGCGCTCACGAGCTTCATCTCGGCGTGACGTCGGCTGATTTGCGTATTCACGCGTGCCAGAGCCACGGCGAAATCAACCGGCTTGGTAACATAATCGTTGGCGCCAAGTTCGAGCGCGTCGACGACGTTGCTGCTCTCGGACTTCGCCGTCACCATGATGACGGGAAGCGTTGCCGCTGATTTTTGCGCCCGAATGCGCTTCAGCGTCTCGATCCCGTCGATGCCCGGCATCATGATATCGAGCAGCACCAGGTCAAAATCCTGCTGCGCGATCAACTCCATCGCGGCGAAACCGCTATCCGCCTCGACGATATCAAAGCCACGCCGCTGGAAACGGCGCGCCAGGATGGTGCGGTTGTCGCTGATGTCGTCGACGATCAGCAGACGATGGTGCGCGACGGGCGGATTGTCGGTCGCGGTGGATTCGGCGACTTCCGGCCGAAGCATCGCTATGCGGGACGTGGGGGCGCTGGGCATCGACGTGATTCCGTTTTCAGATTGCGACCGCGTGGGCGGGAAGGGCAGGCATATCGAATATGTCGTCACGTGCCGTCATCTGCTCGCTCATCCGTGCGAGAACCCTGATCGTAAAGCACGACCCGACACCAATCTCGCTGGTGACCGAAATGCCCCCGCCCATGAGGGCACAGAGCTTCTGGCTGAGCGCAAGGCCAAGCCCGGTCCCGCCGTATTTGTTGGAGGTATTGAGCGTCGCCTGGCCGAAGTTCTGAAACAGGCGGCCGAGCTGCTCGGGTGCGATCCCGATACCGGTATCGCGCACCTGGATTTCGACCCAATCACCGGCCTGACTCCGCCGCAGTTGGACGGACAGGGTGATGGAGCCGTCCTCGGTGAACTTCGCGGCATTGCTCATCAGGTTCAGCGCGGCCTGGCGCAGTTTGGTTTGATCGGTCGAGATCATTCCGAGGTCGCTGGGACACCTCACGATCAGCTTGTTGTTCTTCGCGGCGACCATCGGCTGGATGTTGGCGATGACGTCATGGATCATATCGTTCAGGCTGAATTGCGTGATGTTGAGATCGATGGCGTTCGATTCGATGCGCGAGAGATCGAGAACATCGGTCACCAGCGACAGCAGGTGTTTGCCGGCTGAATTGATCCGCTCAAGATCGATTCGCTTGGCCTCATTCTTCCCCTCAAACTCGATATCTTCCAGCAGGATTTCGCTGAAGCCGATCACCGCGTTGAGCGGGGTGCGCAACTCATGGCTCATTTTGGCGAGGAAGATCGACTTGGCGCGATTGGCCTCGTCGGCGATGTTCTTGGTCTCGCGCAAGCGGGTGGCGGTTTCGCGATGCAGTTCGATCTCGCGTTCGAGATCGGAATTCATCGTGACCATGTTGGCGTAGTAGATCGCCATCCACGACATGTAGATCGTGGCGGAAAGGACCGATATCCAGCCGACCACAGCGAGTTGCTTTTGCTGCACCAGTTCGGGAAAGCCCCACATCAGGTAGGCGGCGCAGAAGCAGCCGATGTTCAGGGCATACAGGCTCACAACGAAGACCGGACGTTCGGAAAGGTAGAAGAATCCGAGCAGCAGGCTGACGATCAGCCACGGCAGGAACGGCGAGCTGACGCCGCCGTAGTAATAAGCGCCGAACAGCGATGTGAACGCGAGCAATTCGACCGACAGCAGCGCCGATAGCCGCAGGTTGGCGGTATATTTGTAGATGAAGGGAAACGCGAAGAACAGCCAGACGCAGATAATCATGGTCCAGCACGCGAACCCGGGCTGTGGGTCGCTGAGAAATAGAAAGAGACTGATCGACTGCGATAGCGCCGGGCCGAACAGATGCGTAAATACGAAGTTGCGCGCGAGATACAGCTCCGATCGTTCGACTTTGGCTGTGTCCGGAATGAACCAATCAATAATTTTGAATATCGTATTTGCTGCACGCATTCTGTGATGCCTTGAAATGACTTCTGTCACGAACAGGCTAAGGTACGTGCTTTTAAGGATTGGTTTAAGCGAAAGATACCGCGGATTAAGACGCCCTTAAATGAGAGATGATACCTAATGGTTCGTGCATGGTCGTTCGTCGATATTACGGGCGGCGGCATAGGTCCACGGGCCGAATATGTTGGGACGCGGACCTATTTGAGTCTCTCGCACAAAGCGACGCGGTTTCCATGGCAAATAATAAGTTAATGCAGATGATTGGCGCGCTGGATCGTCTGGTGAATTATTTCATTCCGGCAAAGATCAACGCCGATCGTGACGCGCGCAACCGGGCTCATGTTTTTCTCATCAGTCACATTCTCGGGCCCTTTATCGGAAGCGTTGTCCCGATCGCTCTCTATGTTCTAGATCCTCATCCCGATTTTGCGATCGCGATCCTGGCGCTTTCAATCGGTGCCTTTTGGGTCTTTCCGTTCGCCTTGCGCGCCGGCGTGCCCTACAACCCGCTGGCACTGATTTCGATCCAGAATCTGATCTTCTGTATTCTGTGGAGTTGTTACTTCTACGGCGGCGTGGCCTCGCCGACCGTCCCGTGGATCCTTACCATTCCACTGCTGGCGTTCTTCTATCTCGGCTCCTCGGCGCGGCTGCGGCTGATCGCGATCGGGATGTTCGCGGCCAATGTCGCGGTATTCAGCGCGTTCTATACGCACGGCTTCCCGACGAGGAACGATCTGCCGCTGGCCGCGCTTCAGGGGCTCGGCATTGTCTCCACGATCGCCGCGTCGCTCTACGTGGCGATGATGGCGATCTACTATGCCAACGTTCAAGCTTCGCAGGCCGAACTTGAAAGCAAGATGCGCGAGCACATGATGATTGCCGCCGAGTTGCGCACGGCGACGGCGGAAGCCGAACGGGCGAGCGCCGCCAAGGCGGAATTCCTCGCCAGGATGAGCCATGAGTTGCGCACCCCGCTCAACGCGGTGATCGGCTACAGTCAGATCCTGCTGGAAGAGGCTGAAGACGAGGGTGACGACGGCAGCGTGACGGACCTGACCAAGATCCATAGCGCCGGCCAACATCTCCTCAAGCTCGTCAACGAGGTGCTCGACCTGTCCAAGATCGAGGCCGGCAAGATGGAGCTCGACCTTCAGGAAGCCAACGTGGGCGATCTGCTGGACGAACTGGTCAAGGCCGCGGACCCCGCCGCGAACGGCAACCAGATCGTTCTCACCCTCGCTTCCGATCTCGGCACCCGACGCTGCGATCCCGTGAAATTCCAGAACATGATCCGGCAGTTGTTGGACAATGCCATCAAGTTCACGGAGAACGGCCGTATCGATCTCGTCGCGCGGATCGAACAGGGCGAGGCGAACGATACGCTCATCGTTGATGTGATCGATACCGGAATAGGAATCGAATCGAGCCGCATCGATCAGTTGTTCGAGAAATTCAGCGTGGCTGATGACTCCAGCACCAGCAAATATGGTGGAACGGGGCTGGGATTAGCCCTGAGCCAAAAGCTTTGCGTGCTGATGGGTGGCGATATTTTCGTCGAAAGTGAACTCGGCAAGGGCAGCCGCTTCATGGTCCGGATGCCTGTCCCGGCGGCGTTGAGGCTCGACGTCGTTCCGTCGGTCCCGCTCGCGCCGCGGGCCGATGAGGCCGGCCTTCTTCCCGAACGAATCTCGGTGGTCGCCAATGCCTAAGATCCTTCTCGTCGAAGACAACGAAATGAATCGCGACATGCTCACCCGGCGCCTTCAGCGCCAGGGCTTTGCCGTGGTTTGCGCTTGCGATGGTGCGGAAGGCGTCGCCATGGCGACGAGTGAGATGCCGGACCTGATCCTGATGGATGTCGCGCTCGGCGAAATGGACGGCTGGGAGGCGACCACGCTGATCAAGGCCAATCCCGCCACGACGGCGATCCCGATCATTGCGCTGACGGCACATGCGCTCGCCAGCGACCGCGATCGAAGCGTCGAGGTAGGTTGTTCCGACTTCGATACCAAGCCGGTGGACTTGCAGCGTCTGCTTGGGAAAATTCGCGGCTGCCTGAATGCGGCCGGGGAGTCGGCCGTGGCCTGATCGGCGCGTGGCGTTGCAGACTCAATAGGACTTCACGCCAAAAAAGTGACGCCCGGTTCTTGATTGAACAAGAACCGGGCGTTCTGACGTTTGGGCTTTCAGAACTTGACGGCCGCGCCGACGCGCACCGTGTTGAAGCGCAAGTTCTGCGTGCCGCTCAACCCCGGAAACGATGTGACCGAGTCATAGCGGGACAGGCCGTAGTCGGTGTAGCGATATTCGGCCCGGAGCAGCATGTTCTGCGTCACGGCGTATTCGATGCCGGCGCCTGCGGTCCAGCCGGTCCGCATCGACGAGGTGGTTTCGGCGATCCCGGTCAATTGATTGGTATAGGTGTGGCTGACGTTGCCGAAGGCCACGCCGCCGGTCCCGTAGAAGAGGACGCTGTCCGCGGCATAGCCGAGGCGTCCGCGAACCGATCCCTGCCATTTGACCACGGTGTTGCCAGCGCCACCCACCAGCGGGTCGCTCCAGCCTCCCCGCAGGTTGGCCGCCTCGATGTCGCCTTCCACGCCGATGACGGTATGGCCGAACTGATAATTGCCGCCGCCGAAGATGCCGCCCAAGGCGCCGCTCGTGTTGTAGCGCTGCTCGAAGCCGGTGAAGGCGTTGTTGGCGGTGAAGTATTCGAGCAGGTGGTCGTTGCCCCAGGCATATCCGACCGCGCCGCCGAGGTAGAACCCGCTCCATGAGAAGGAGGGGGCCGGCATGAAGGGCGCGGCCTTATAGGGGATTGAGAGATCCGCCGCGTTCGCGGCGGCGCCAAAGCCAAGAAGCAAAGCGACCGCCGCTGCCGATGTCCGCAATAGATTGGTTCGTGAGATATGAGATTGAAGGATGCTCGACATTGCGCCCATTGCTCCGGTCTGGCCCCAACGAATCGTCGGACGACACTTTCCTGCCGGGAACTATGCAACTGTTAAGGTTAACGGCTGGATAATAACGGATCGGACCTTTGCGGACGGTGGGGCGGGGCCGCGCCCGGAGCGGCGGCAATTTGCCCGGCAGCGTTTGATCCTGTCCGGCGATGCCGCCGGATTCGCAGCCGGTGGGCTTGTTGCCGGTGTCCTGGCGGGCGCCCACACGCAATAATACGTAACGATTGGCTCACCGTAGTTTGAAAACTTCCGGTCGTAGGGGCTTCGAGGAATCGAAAACCTACTCCGGATTAATCTCTCTCCGGCATCGTCGCTCCCGGTTCAAAAAAATCTTTTCAAAGAAGAACCTAGAACAGGGGTTTACGATGTCAAACATCACCAACGCTTATATTCCGCCTGCAGCATTGACCGGCAGCATGAGGGACTTCCGCGTCCCCGGCGGCATCGACCTTCTCGGCCGTACCGAAGGGTTTTTCAAATGGCAGAACCTGCGTCGGCAAAACGGCCTGTGGCCGTTCTCGCGCGCGACCGAGGACGGACCGAGCACCGTCTGCTCCGCGCAGGATGACAGCGGCAACAGGATGCGTGGTGTGAATTTCGCCTCGCAGGACTATCTCAGCCTGTCGGCGCATTCCGGAATCAAGGCGACGGCCAAGGAAGTCATCGAGCGCTGCGGCGTTCACAGTGCCGGCTCGCCGGCATTGGTCGGCAACACCTCTTACTCCGTGAAGCTCGAACGCAAGATCGCCGAATTCCTGCGGATGGAAGAGGTGGTGCTGTATCCGACCGGCTGGGCGGCAGGCTTCGGCGTCATCAAGGGACTGGTTCGTTCCGCCGACCATGTCGTGATGGATATGCTGGCGCACTCCTGCCTCCAGGAAGGCGCGAGCGCCGCGACCAACAACATCTATCAGTTCCGCCATCTCGATAACGACTACTGCCGCAAGCTGCTGATGAAGATCCGCGCCAAGGACAAGGAGAACGGCATCCTCGTCGTCACCGAAGGCCTGTTCTCGATGGACTCCGACACGCCCGACCTCGTCGGACTTCAGGAGCTGTGCCACGAGTTCAACGCCACGCTGGTGGTCGACGTGGCCCATGACCTCGGCTGCCTCGGCGCCGACGGACGCGGCCACATCGGCATGCAGAACATGCTCGGCAAGATCGACATCGTGATGGGCAGCTTCTCGAAGACGTTCGCATCGAACGGCGGCTTCGTCGCCTGCAAGAACCGCGCGGTGAAAGAATATCTGCGCTTCTACAGCGCGCCGGCCACGTTCTCCAACGCGCTGTCGCCGGTTCAGGCCGCGACCGTGCTGAAGGCCTTCGAGATCGTCGAGTCGGACGAGGGGCGGGCGCAGCGCGATGCGCTGATGGCCAACATTCTCAGCCTCCGTCACCATCTCCGCGACGCCGGCCTCGACTATTACGGCGATCCGTCCGCGATCGTCTGCGTCAAGATGGGCAGCGAAGGTCTTGCCCGCCTGGTCAGCCGCCGGTTGCCGGAACTCGGCCTGGTCGCCAACCTCGTCGAATTCCCGGCGGTGCCAAAGGGTGCGGCGCGCATCCGGATGCAGGTGATGGCCAATCACTCGGAGCAGAACATCGTCAAGGCGGTCGAGATCCTGAAGACGGCGCGGCAGCAGGCCGAGGTCGAGTTCGAGGATCACAAGCGCCCGGCGCAGCTTGACGCGCGGGCCGTCGCGTAACGTTGTAACGACGGGGCGGGATCGTTTGCGGCCGCAACCGCGACGATCCCGCCCGGTTTGTTCAGGAGACCCGATCGAAATCGTTTCGTTTTCACATATCGGTCGCGTTCGTGCCGAAAATGTTAAGTTAAAACGCGGCTCGTCTGTGTTTTTTCATTTGTGGGAATGCGCGAACCTGCCTAGAGCTTTTCCGCTTCTGACCGATTCGGGAGCAAGGCTTCGGCTCGCGGTCCCGGCTGATCCTCATGGCACGCTGGCCGGCGCTTTGCCTGAGGACGAAGAGGATCAACCCGGCGGCGCTGACCTTTATCGCCGCCAACATAACGTGATCTGATGATGTCAGGTTTCGCAAAGTCTTTTCAAGGACTTGGCCGGAATAAGCGGGTTCTGTGGGGTGTCGTCGCGGTGCTCGTCGCGAGCGGTGCCGCCGTCGCCATATTGCGCAGTGGCGCGGAGCCGCGCGGCAATCTGGAGATGTCCAGCCAGTCGCGCCGTAGCGGGCCGCGCTATATCCCGAGCCAGACCGAATGGGCGGCTCTCACGGTCGCGCCGGTATCGGACTATACTTTCCGCACCGAGCGCATCACCGAGGGCAAGATAGCGGTCGATGAAGATCGCGCGACGCCGGTGTTCTCCCCCTATGCCGGCCGGGTGATCAAGCTGCTGGCGCGGCCCGGCGACCATGTCACGCAGGGACAGCCGCTGTTCGTCATCGAAGCCGCCGACACCGTGCAGGCGCAAAATGAGTTCGTTGCCGCGGCGGCGGGGCTCAACAAGGCGAAGTCGCAGCTCGAATTGGCGAAGATTCAGAACACCCGCGCCCGTGACCTGTTTGACGGCAAGGCCATTCCGCTGAAGGATTTCCAGCAAGCCCAGGCGACGCTGGTGTCGGCCGAGAACGACCAGCGCGCGGCGCAGACCGCGCTCGAGGCCGCGCGCAACCGGCTGCGCATCCTCGGCCTCAGCGAGCAGGCCATCGCCGATTTTCAGCAGAAGGGCCGCATCGATCCGGAAACCACCATCGTCGCGCCGATCGCCGGCACCGTGGTCCAGCGCAAGATCGGCCCCGGCCAGTATGTCAACGCCGGCGCCAGCGATCCGGTGTTCGTGATCGGTGATCTCTCCACCGTCTGGCTCACCGCTTTCGTTCGCGAAAGCGACGCCGCAATGGTGGCTGTCGGACAGGAGATTGCCTTCAAGGTGCTGGCGTTGCCGGATCGCGACCTGCGCGCACGGATTGACTACGTCTCCGCCGCCATCGATCCCACGACCCGGCGGCTGATGGTGCGTGCCACGGTGAACAACGCCGACGGTCTCCTGAAGCCGGAGATGTTCGCCAACGTCACCATTTTCGCGGCCGCCAATCACGCGGCGGTCGGCGTGCCGAAGCGGGCGTTGATCTACGAGGGCGACGAGGTTCGTGTCTGGGTGGTGCATGACGACAAGTCGATCGAATTGCGCAAGATCAAGACCGGCCTGACCAACGGCGACCTGGTGGAAGTGCTGGGCGATCTCCACGCCGGCGAGCGCATCGTCACCAAGGGCAATCTTTTCATCGACCGGGCAGCCTCGGGAAGCTGATCGCCCCGGCTCCGAAAGTATCGGCCATCCATGCAACGTCTCGCCGCTTTTGCCGTCCATCGCCGAATATTGATGGTCGGGCTGTTCGCCGCCGTGCTGATCGGCGGACTCATCGCTTTCGCTAATCTCAACATCGAGGCTTATCCGGATCCGACCCCGCCGATGGTCGATATCGTGACGCAAAGCCCAGGCCTCTCGTCGGAAGAGATCGAGCGCTACATCACCATCCCGATCGAGACCCAGGTTGCCGGCATCAAGAACCTGCGCACCATCCGCACCGTGTCGCTCTACGGCCTGTCCGACGTCAAGCTGCAGTTCTCCTTCGACTATACCTATGACGAAGCCTTGCAGCAGGTCCTCAACCGACTATCGCAGTTGTCGCCGCTGCCGAACAACGTGCAGCCGCAAATCTCTCCTCTGAGCGCGGTGGGTGAAATCTACCGCTACCGTCTGGTGGGGCCGCCGAATTACAGCGTGCTCGATCTCAAGACGTTGCAGGACTGGGTTTTGCAGCGCCGCTTCCGCGCGGTGCCCGGCGTCATCGATGTCACTGGCTGGGGCGGCAAGACCAAGACCTATGAAGTGCAGGTCGATTTCAACAAGCTGGTGGCCTACGGGCTGACGCTGCCGCAGGTGCTCCAGGCGATCGGCAACGCCAACATCAATGTTGGCGGCAACACCGTCGATATCGGTTCGCAGTCGGCGGTGGTGCGTGGCGTCGGCCTGATCCGTTCGATCGACGATCTCGCAACCACCATGATCGCGCAGAGCGGCGGCAATCCGGTATTGGTGCGTGATATCGCGACCGTCGGCGTCGGCGAGAAGCCGCGGCTCGGCATCGCCGGCATGAACGATGTCGACGATATCGTGCAGGGCATCGTCCTGATGCGGCGCGGCGAGCAGAGCACGCCGACGCTGGCGCGGGTCGAGGCGGTGGTGAAATCCATCAACGCCTCCGGTGTGTTGCCGCCCGGCGTCCGCATCGAGCGCATCTACGACCGCAAGGACCTCATCGACGTCACGACGCACACCGTGCTGCACAACATGATCGTCGGCATCCTTCTGATCGTGCTCCTGCAATGGATGTTCCTCGGCGATCTACGCAGTGCCCTGATCGTCGGTGCGACGATTCCGTTCGCGCTGTTCTTCGCCGTGATCATCATGGTGCTGCGCGGCGAATCCGCCAATCTGCTCTCGGTCGGCGCTATCGATTTCGGCCTGATCGTTGATGGCACGGTCATCATGGTGGAGGCCATCTTCCGCCGCCTGTCGCAGACAGTTGTGCTCTCCGAGGAGGAGCAGAGCCGCTCCCCGCCGGGCACGGCGGAGGAAATGAAGGACCACGCCATTCTCAGCGCGTCGACGGACGTGGCACGCTCGATCTTCTTCGCGGCGGCGATCATCATCGCCGCGTTCCTGCCGCTGTTCACCTTGAGCGGCGTCGAGGGCAATATCTTCGGCCCGATGGCGCGCACCTATGCCTATGCGCTCGCCGGTGGCCTGTTGGCGACCTTTACGGTGACGCCGGCCCTGAGTGCCATCATCCTGCCGTCGCATCTTGAGGAGACCGAGACGCGGCTGGTGCGCTGGCTGCATGGTCTCTACATGCCGGTGTTACGCTGGGCTGTGGCCAGCTACAGGCTGGTGCTGACCGGCGCCGCCTGTCTTGTCGTGATGACCTTCGTTGCCGGCCATTTCCTCGGGCTCGAATTCCTGCCCAAGCTCGAGGAAGGCAACCTCTGGATTCGCGCCACGCTGCCCTCGACTATTTCCCTGAAGGAGGGCAACGGCTACGTCAACGAGATGCGGCGCCTGATCCGCGCGCGGCCCGAAGTCGAAGCCGTGGTGTCGCAGCAGGGTCGTCCCGACGACGGCACCGACGCCGCCGGCCTGTTCAACGCCGAGTTCTTCGCGCCGCTCAAGCCGGTGAAGGATTGGCCCGGCGTCAAGGACAAGGATGCGCTCACCGCCGAACTGCTGGCGCAACTGCAAGCGAAATTCCCCGGCGTCGAATTCAACTTCTCTCAGTATTTGCAGGATAACGTCGCCGAGGCCGTCTCCGGCGTGAAGGGCGAGAACTCGGTCAAGCTGTTCGGCAACGATCTCGCCGCACTGACCGAGACGGCGGACAAGATCAAGTCGGTGCTCGCCACCGTGCCGGGAATCGTCGATCTGTCGGTGTTTACTTCGCTCGGGCAACCGACGATCCAGATCGACGTCGATCGCGCGCGGGCGGCGCGTTACGGGCTGTCGCCGGGCGATATCAATTCCACCATCCGCGTCGCCATCGGCGGCGATAGCGCCGGCGATCTCTATGAGCCCGGCTCGGACCGGCACTTCCCTATCATTATCAGGCTGGCGCCGGAATACCGCAAAAGCGCCGAGGCGATCCAGAACCTGCGGATCGGCGCGCAGGGGCCGAACGGCACCATCACGCAGATTCCGCTCAGCGAGGTGGCGTCGATCAAGCTGGTGTCCGGCGCGGCCTATATCTATCGCGAGCAGCAGGAACGCTATCTGCCGATCAAGTTCTCGGTACGCGGCCGCGATCTCGGCGGCGCCATCAAGGAAGCGCAGGACAAGGTGGCCGAGCAGGTGCAACTTCCGGCCGGGTCGCGGCTCGAATGGGTCGGCGAGTTCGGCAACTTGCAGGATGCCATTCGCCGGCTGTCGATCGTGGTGCCGATCAGCCTCGCGCTGATCGCGATGCTGCTGTGGTTCAACTTCGGCTCGCTGACCGACACGCTGCTGGCGATGAGCGTGATTCCGATGGCGATCTTCGGCGGCGTGGTCGGGCTGGTGGTGTTCGGCATTCCGTTCAGCGTCTCGGCGGCGATCGGCTTCATCGCGCTGTTCGGCATCGCCGTGATGGACGGCATCATCATGCTGTCGCAGTACAACCAATTGATCGATGACGGGCTGGACCGTATGAAGGCGGTGATCCGCACCGGCGAACTGCAATTCCGTCCGGTGCTGATGACCTGCGCGGTCGCCGGGATCGGATTGTTGCCTGCGGCGCTGTCGACCGGCATCGGCTCCCAGGTGCAGAAGCCGCTGGCGGTGGTGGTGGTCGCCGGCATGCTGATCGCGCCGCTGGTGATCCTGGTGACGCTGCCGGTGCTGATCTCGCGCTTTTCCCGTGGGCGATGAAAGCCTATCTGCCCGAAGGCGTGCGCAGGCCGTGCCAGGCGTCGCGCACCTGATGATAGTGCACCTCCGGCAGATAGTCCGGCGTGTGTAGGCCGAGGGTTTTGACGTCGAGGCCGCCGACCGCGCCCAGCAGGGTGTAGGAGGCAATGACGCGGTCGCGTTGCGCGCCGATCAGCCGCGCCTTGGCGGCCACCAGATCCTGTTGCGCGTTGAGCACATCCACGGTGGTGCGCTGGCCGCCCTGTGCTTCCTTGCGCACGCCGTCCAGCGCGACGGTAGCAGCGCGTACTTCCGACTCCGCCGCGCCGACCGCGATCCGAGCGCCTTCATAGGAGACCCATGCGGCGATGGCGGCGGTGCGCGCCTGGTTGCGGACCTGTTCCAGCACCAGACGGCTTTGCGACGCGAGTTCCTTGGCCTGCCGGGTCTGCGAGGCGGCGGTGCCGCCGTCGTAGATCGGCGCGGTGATCTGGCCGAGCACATAGGCCTGATCGGTTCCGTTGGTACCAAGGGTGGTATCCGTCTGCCGCGAGCGGCTGACGCCGCCCTGCACGGTCACCGTCGGATAGAGGCTGCTTTCGGCGACATTGATAGTCTTCTCGGCCATGTCGGCGTCGAAGCCCGCGGCCAGCACCGCCGGGTTGGCGCGGAAGGCCAGCGCGGTCGCCTCGTCGCGGGTGCGCGGCACCAGCCGTGCCACCGGCTCCGCCGGGCTGAGCCGGCCCGGCGCCTGGCCAATGACCTGGGTATAGGTCGCCTGGCTGACGGCCAGCGCCACCTCGGCCGCGTTCTGGTCCGCCAGGCCGCGGTTGAGCCGCGCTTCCGCCTGCGCGGTATCGGTCGGCGTCACGTCGCCGGCATTGAGCCGCCGCTGCGCGACGTTCAGCGTCTCCCGCAGCGAGGCGACGTTGGCGCGCTGTGCGTCCACCAGCGACTGGTTGGCCAGCACATTGGTATAGGCGGTGACGGCGTCCAGCAGCACGCCTTGCCCGACGTTGCGCAGCGCCTCGCGGCCGGATTTCACCTGAAGTTCGGCGACCCGCACGCTGTTGGCTGTCTTGAAGCCGTTGAACAGCGTCTGCGTCACCGTCACGCCGATGGTCCATGGTTTTTGGGTCGCGGTCTGGATCGAGTTGTCGGGCAGCAGGTTGCGCACGGCCTGCATGCCGCCGCTCAGGCTGGCGATGATCTGCGGCCGATAGCCGGCCAGCGCCTGCGGTACGTTCTCATCGGTGGCGCGCTGGCGGGCACGCTCGGCATTAAGCTGCGGGTTGGTCTGGTAAGCCTTCACCAGCGCATCGGCGATGGTTTCGGCGTGGCCGGGCGCCGGGAGCAGCCAAGCGCACAACGGCAACGCGAACACGATAGTCAGACGTCGCAGCCGTGACGCCGCGTCAACTCTCGACGCCTGCCGTGCCATATGTTCCGCCGTGATCCGAAAAACGCCAGATGGTTCGTTCTCTTTAGTGGTCCCGGCGGCCGGTGACAAATGGTTGCGCCGCAATGTCTGTGGTTTATTGTCCGGATGGATCACAATCGTATGACGGCTAGGGGTATCCGCCGACGCCGCCAGCCTCCCGAAGGCTGTGCGCCGGGGTGGCGGAGAGTGGGGCACAATACCTGACGGTGCGGGATAGGCGATCGCGATTCTCAGGCGTCTTTATGCGGCCTTTATGCGTCGCGCCCGCATTCCCAATCGTTTCCTGATCTGGAACGGCCTATCTGCATCGAAGGTCCCAAACGATCGGGAGATGCTTTGATGCTTGATGTTCTGATGCTTGTGCTGGGCCTGGGCCTCTTCGCGATCACGGCCGCCTACACCTTCGCCTGCGATTGGTTGTGAGGAGGCGGTGATGTCTTTCGATTACACCCTCGCCGCCGCCGTGACGGTTGGCCTCCTGATCTATCTCACCTACGCCCTGCTGCGCCCTGAACGCTTTTAGGAGAACGTCCATGACCGTCATCGGCTGGATGCAGATATTGCTGTTCTGCGCGCTCGTGCTCGCGCTTGTCGTGCCCTTGGGCGGATATATGACGCGCGTCTTCAACAATGAGTGGACGTTGCTGTCTCCGATCCTGCGGCCGTGCGAACGAGTGCTGTATCGGATCGCGGGCGTCGACGAGAAGCGCGAGCAGCATTGGGTGTCCTACACGCTGTCGATGCTGTTGTTTCATGTCGGCGGGCTTGCGGTGCTGTATGGAGTGCTGCGCGCGCAAGCCATGCTGCCGCTCAATCCGATGTCTCAATCGGCGGTCGCGCCGGATCTGGCGTTCAATACAGCGGTGAGTTTCATCACCAACACCAACTGGCAGAATTACGGTGGCGAGAGCACGCTGTCCTATCTCAGCCAGATGCTCGGCCTGACGGTGCAGAATTTCCTCTCTGCGGCGACCGGCATCGTGCTGGCGGTGGCGTTGATCCGCGGGTTCGCGCGCAGGTCGGCGCAGACCATCGGCAACTTCTGGGTCGATGTCACTCGCTGCACGCTTTATGTCCTGGTGCCGATCTGCGTGGTGTTCACGCTGTTTCTGGTCTGGCAGGGCATACCGCAAACGCTGGGTCCGTCCGTCGAGGCGACCGGCCTCGAAGGCGCGCGTCAGACCATCGCGATCGGCCCGGTGGCATCGCAGGTTGCCATCAAGATGCTCGGCACCAATGGCGGCGGCTTCTTTAACGCCAACGCCGCGCATCCGTTCGAGAATCCCACGGCGCTGTCGAATCTGTTGCAGATGCTGGCGATCTTCGTGCTCGGCGCGGCCCTGACCAACGTGTTCGGCCGCATGGTCGGCAATCCACGTCAGGGCTGGGCGATCCTGGCGGCGATGGGCATCCTGTTCATTGCCGGTGTCGCCGTTTGCTACTGGGCGGAGGCGCATGGATCGGCGCTGCTGAATGCGCAAGGGCTCGCTGGCGGCAACATGGAAGGCAAGGAGGTTCGCTTCGGCATCGTTGGGTCGGCCTTGTTCGCGGTGGTGACGACCGCCGCGTCATGCGGCGCTGTTAACGCCATGCACGACTCGTTCACGGCGCTCGGCGGCATGATCCCGCTGATCAACATGGAGCTTGGCGAGATCGTGGTCGGCGGCGTCGGCGCCGGCCTCTACGGCATGTTGCTGTTCGTCATCGTCACGGTGTTCGTCGCCGGGCTGATGGTTGGCCGCACTCCGGAATATGTCGGCAAGAAGATCGAGGCGCGCGAGGTCAAGATGGCGATGCTGGCGATCCTGATCCTGCCGCTGATGATGCTGGGCTGGACCGCGATTGCGATCGTCTATCCTCCTGCGGTGGCGTCGATCGCCAACGCCGGCCCGCATGGCTTCAGCGAGGTGCTGTATGCCTTCACGTCGCAGACCGCGAATAACGGTTCGGCCTTCGCAGGGCTGAGCGGCAATACGCTGTTCTACAATCTCGCCGGCGCGGTTGCGATGTTCATCGGGCGGTTCTGGATGATCGTGCCGGCCATGGCGATCGCGGGCTCGCTCGCAGCCAAGAAAACCGTCGCGGCTTCGTCCGGCACCTTCCCCACGACGGGCGGCCTGTTCGTCGGCTTGCTGGTCGGTGTCATCGTGATTGTCGGCGGCCTCACGTTCTTTCCTGCGCTGGCGCTCGGGCCGATTGCCGAACATCTGGCGATGGGCGCCGGCGGCCTGTTCTGACCCTACGCGGAGTGTGACCATGGAAACTCACAAGATGCGCAAGCGCTCGGCCACGGTGGCGATGTTCGATCCGGCAATCCTGTTTCCGGCGATCGGCGAAGCGGTGGTGAAACTCGATCCGCGCACGCTCGCCAAAAACCCGGTGATGTTCGTGCTGGAGGTCGTCTCCGCGCTCACCACGCTGCTGCTGATCCGCGATATCGTGACGGGCGCGCAGACGATCCTGTTCGAAGTACAGATCGTCATCTGGCTGTGGTTCACGGTGCTGTTCGCGAATTTCGCGGAAGCAGTGGCCGAAGGGCGCGGAAAGGCGCAGGCCGACACCTTGCGGACCATGCGCACGCAGACGCCGGCGAAACGGCTATTGATGCCCGACAATCGCGAGCTTTATGAAGGCGTGGCGGCTGACCAACTCGAGGCCGGCGATCTTGTGGTGTGCGAAGCCGGCGACATCATTCCCGGCGACGGCGAGGTGATCGAGGGCATCGCATCCGTGAACGAGGCGGCAGTGACCGGTGAGTCCGCGCCGGTGATCCGCGAATCCGGCGGCGATCGCTCGGCGGTAACCGGCGGCACGACGGTGATTTCCGACCGCATCGTGGTTCGCATCACCTCGTCGCCGGGCTCGTCGTTTCTCGATCGCATGATCAAGCTGGTGGAGGGCGCGGCGCGGCAGAAGACGCCGAACGAGATCGCGCTCAACATCCTGCTGATCGGCCTTACGATCATCTTCGTGTTCGCGACCGCGACCATCCCGAGTTTCGTCGCCTATGCCGGCGGCACCATCTCCATCATCGTTCTCGTCGCGCTGTTCGTCACGCTGATCCCGACCACCATCGGCGCGCTGCTGTCGGCCATTGGCATTGCCGGCATGGATCGCCTGGTGCGTTTCAACGTGCTGGCGATGTCGGGGCGCGCGGTCGAAGCCGCAGGCGACGTCGATACGTTGCTGCTCGACAAGACCGGCACCATCACCTTCGGCAATCGCCTTGCGACGGAGATCATCGCGGTGCCGGGCGTGACCGAGCAGGAAGCCGTGCGCGCCGCGCTGTTGGCAAGCCATGCGGACGAGACGGCGGAGGGCCGCTCCATCATCACGCTGGTGCAGGAGCATTATGGGATCGCCCGCGAGCCGGTGGCCGGCGAGGCCCTGTTCGTTCCGTTCTCGGCGGTGACGCGGCTGTCGGGCGTGGATCTCGGCGCGCGCAAGCTGCGCAAGGGCGCGATCGATTCGGTGCTGACATTCGCGCGCGAGCAGGCCGGCCACGATATCGCCGAGCCGCCGGCGTTCCGCGCCGCCGTCGACAAGATCGCCCGCGCCGGCGGCACGCCGCTCGGCCTGGTGGAGGGCAGCCGGATTCTCGGCGTCATCTATCTGAAGGACGTCGTGAAACCGGACGTCAAGGAGCGCTTCGCCGCGTTGCGCCGCATGGGCATCAAGACCGTGATGATCACCGGCGATAATCCGGTGACGGCGGCATCGATTGCTTCCGAAGCGGGCGTCGACGACTTCATCGCCGAGGCCACGCCGGAGGACAAGCTGCGCTACATCCGCAGCGAACAGGCCAACGGCCGCCTGATCGCGATGTGCGGCGACGGCACCAACGACGCGCCGGCACTGGCGCAGGCTGATGTCGGCGTGGCGATGCAGAGCGGCACGCAGGCGGCCCGCGAGGCCGGCAACATGGTCGATCTGGATTCCGATCCCACCAAGCTGATCGAGGTGGTCGAGATCGGCAAACAACTGCTGATGACGCGCGGCGCGCTGACGACCTTCTCCATCGCCAATGACGTGGCGAAGTATTTCGCCATCATTCCCGCGATCTTCATCGCTTTCTATCCGCAGCTTGGTGTTTTGAACGTGATGCAACTGTCGACGCCGCAAAGCGCGATCCTGTCGGCGATCATCTTCAACGCCCTCATCATCATCGCGCTCATTCCGCTGGCGTTGAAGGGCGTGAAATATCGCGCGGTCGGCGCGGCCGCGCTGCTGAAGCGAAACCTGCTGATCTATGCACTCGGTGGAATTGTGCTGCCGTTCGTCGGCATCAAGGCCATCGACCTCGCGGTCACCGCGCTGCATCTGGCTTGAGAGGTGTCGTCATGTTGAAGGAAATCCGTCCTGCCATCGTGATCTTGCTCGCGCTCACCGTGATCACGGGACTGGCCTATCCGCTGGCCATGACCGGCCTTGCGCAGGTGCTGTTTCCCGACCAGACGCGCGGCAGCCTGATTGAGCGCGACGGCAAGGTGATCGGCTCGTCGTTGATCGGCCAGTCGTTCACCGAAGCAAAGTACTTCCATGGCCGGCCGTCGGCGACGACGGCACCGGACCCGCAGGACGCCTCGAAAACCATCGCCGCGCCCTACAATGCATCGAACTCGATGGGATCGAACCTTGGGCCGACCAGCAAGGCGCTGGCAGAGCGCGTCGGGCAGGACGTTGCGGCATTGAAGAAGGAGAATCCCTCCGCGCGGATTCCGGTCGATATGGTCACGGCCTCGGGCAGCGGCCTCGATCCCGATATTTCACCGGACGCGGCGCTGTTTCAGGCCCCGCGCGTTGCGGCGGCTCGCGGATTGTCGGAAGCTCAGGTCGCGAGCCTGGTCGAACAGCACGTCCAAGGGCGCAGCTTCGGGATACTGGGCGAGCCTCGCGTAAATGTGCTGAAGCTTAATCTCGCACTGGATAGAATGAAGCCTTAAATCCGCGACAGAGGAGCGGCATGGCCGGCGAGTTACCCGTCAGAGCATCACCTGATGCGCTGCTCACCCTTGCCAACAGGGAAGGGCGGGGCCGGCTCAAGATTTTCCTTGGCGCGGCGCCGGGCGTCGGCAAGACCTATGCGATGCTATCGGCCGCGCGCAGTGAGCGCGAGGGTGGACGCGACGTGGTGGTCGGCCTCGCGGAAACCCATGGCCGGCTCGAAACCGAACAGTTGCTGACCGGTTTGGAGATCTTGCCGCGCAAGCCGATCGTCTATCGCAATCAGGTGATGCGGGAATTCGATATCGACGCCGCGCTGGCGCGCAAGCCGGCGCTGCTGCTGGTCGATGAATACGCCCACACCAACATTCCCGGCAGCCGTCATCCCAAGCGTTGGCAGGATATCGACGAATTGTTGCTTGCGGGCATCGATGTCTGGACGACGCTCAACATCCAGCATCTCGAAAGCCTCAACGATGTCGTGCAAAAGATCACCAAGGTGCGGGTGCGCGAAACCGTGCCCGACAAGGCCTTCGACAAGGCCGACGAAGTCATCCTGGTGGACTTTCCTCCCGATGAATTGTTGAAGCGACTCGCTGAAGGCAAGGTTTACGTTCAGGACACCGCTGCGCGCGCCGTCGAGAATTTCTTCAAGCCGCAAAACCTCACCGCCTTGCGCGAACTTGCCTTGCGGCGCGCTGCCGAGCGCGTCGATGCCGATTTGGTCGAGCGCATGCAGGCTCAGGCGATCGAGGGGCCGTGGGCCGCCGGCGAGCGCATCCTCGCCTGCATCGGGCCGGACCCGGTGTCCCCGATGGTGGTGCGGACGGCCAAGCGTCTCGCCAGCCTGATGGATGCACCGTGGATCGCCGTCACCGTAGAGCGGCCCGGCATCGCTCTTGGCGATACAGCCCGACGCCAAGTGGATGAGGCGATCAAACTGGCGGAAAGCCTCGGCGCCGAAACGCAGACACTGACCGGCGCGGACATTCCCGACGAACTGCTGCGCTTTGCCAAGTTCGAGAACGTGACCCAGATCGTGATCGGCCGTTCGCGCGGCGGCTTTCTGTCGGAATGGCTACGCCGATCCTTGCCTTATGAACTGGTGCGTCGCACCCGCGACATCGAGGTTCACCTCGTCACGCGCCATGGCGAAACCTCTGAATCAGCAAAGAACAAGCCAGTCCGCCGCCGTTCGCTGTTGCGGCCGATCCAGTTCGTCTACGCGACGCTGGCTGTCGCCGTGGCGCTTGCCGCCGGCGAAGCGCTGGTTCAACTGACGCCGGTTCCCAACCTGTCGATCGTGTTCCTGATGGCGGTGCTGTTCAGCGCCATCAATTTCGGCATCTGGCCGGCGATCTACGCGTCGGTTTTGGCCTTCTTCGTTCACAACTTCTTTTTCATCCCGCCGCTCTATACGCTCACCATCGCGGAGCCGTATGAGTTTCTCGCGCTGGTGATCTTCCTGCTGGTGGCGATTGTCAGTTCGGCGATGGCCGGTCGTGTTCGCGAGCAGGCGCGGGTGTCGGCGGGGCGCGTGCGTGCGATGCGCCGCCTGTATCAATTCACGCGACGTCTGTCGGGCCTCGCGACGCCGGACGGCATCGCCGAAGGTGCCGTGGGGGAAATTCACGCCAGCCTCGCGCGTCCCGCCATCGTGTTGCTGCCGCGCAACGATGACCTTGTGCTGGCAGCGGCGTGGCCGCCGGAGGATGAACTCGACGCTGCATCGGCTACGGCGGCGCGATGGGCGCATACCCACGCCGAGGCCGCCGGTGCCGACACCGGAACGCTGCCCACCATCGCCTGGTATTTCGTGCCGCTGCGGATGGGCGACAAGGCGCTCGGCGTCATCGGCGTCGCCAAGGAGAAGGACGAAGCGCCGTTCGATTCCGAAACGCTGGCTTTACTCGATACGCTTGCAGGGCAGGCGGCAGCCGCGCTCGAACGCGCCGCGCTGGCGAGCGAGATGGTGAGCGCCAGAACCGCCACGGAGACCGAGCGCGTGCGCAATACCTTGCTTGCCTCGATCTCCCATGATTTCCGCACGCCGCTGTCGTCGATTCTCGGCGCGGCAACCGGGTTGATCAGCTATGGCGACAAGCTCGATGCCACGGCCAAGACCGATCTGCTCGGCCAGATCAAGGATGAGGCCGAAGGGCTCGACGAGATGGTGCGAAACCTGCTCGCGATCACGCGAATCGATGCCGGCGCGCTTGAACTGCGCCGCGACTGGATCGATCTGCGAGAGATCGTCAATCGTATCGCCAACGCCGCGCGGCGGCGTGGCGTGCCCCAAAATATCCGCATTGCGCTTGCCGACGATCTGCCGATGATCCGTGCCGACGCCACGCTGATCGAACAGGCGGTCGGCAACGTGGTCGCGAATGCGGTCCAGCATACCGCGCCGGAGACGACCATCGTGATCGACGCCGATGCTCAGGACACGCGGCTTGTGCTACGTGTGACCGACGATGGGCCGGGGATCGATCCCGGCCTCTTGCCGAAAATCTTCGACCGGTTCGCGGTGGGAGCGCCGAAAGGCGGGACGCGGGACGGCGGCGAAAGCACCGGCCTCGGGCTTGCGATCGCCAAGGGAATCGTGGAAGCGCACGGCGGTTCGATTGTCGCGGAGAGCCCGGTCAACGAGCGCGGGGGCGTCAGGTTCAGCATGGTCTTTCCACGGGAGAGTGCAGCGTCATGACCGGACGAACGCGCGCGCTGGTGGTCGATGACGAGGTCGCCATCCTGCGGTTTCTCAAACCGGCGCTGGAGGCCAATAACTACGAGATGATCAGCGCGGCTACGGTAGCCGAGGCCGTCAAGCATATCGCGGCGGAAGCGCCCGATATCGTGTTGCTCGATCTCGGGCTGCCGGATGGCGACGGCAAGGATGTCATCAAGCGTGTGCGCGAATGGTCGGATGTGCCGATCGTGGTATTGTCGGCGCGCGATCGTGAGACCGAGAAGATCGAGTCCCTCGATCTCGGCGCCGATGACTATGTCAACAAGCCGTTCAATGTCGGAGAGTTGATGGCGCGGATGCGCACCGCGCTGCGCCACCGGATGCAGCGCAAGGCCGAGACGCCGATCCTGCGCGTCGGCGACGTCGAGGTGGATGCCGTCCGCCGCCGCGTGTTGCGCGCCGGGAAGGAATTGAAGCTGACGCCGAAGGAATTCGACCTGCTGTCGTTTCTCGCCCGCAACGCCGGGCGCGTGGTCACTCACAAACAGATTCTCGCGGCGGTGTGGGGCGCCGCCCATACCGAGGATACGCAATATCTCCGCGTTTATATCGGGCAGTTGCGCCAAAAGATCGAGGACCAGGTGGCCGAGCCCCGCATCATCCTCACCGAACCCGGCATTGGATACCGTATCGGCGAAAGCTGAAGGGCATCCGCGGAGCCGAAAGTTCCGCCGGTCGGCTATCGGCAACGTCCGCTGCGACGTTGACGAATGATGTCGCGGATGAGCCCTATGAGGCTTCCGATGCAAACCCCATCGTGTTTCAATCGGGCGACGACGGAAGCGGTTGTCGCTCTCGCTCCGCCAAAGAGGTAGACAACAGGAGTGATGCCATGACCAAGCGATTCAAGATCGGCGATCACGTCACCTGGAACTCCGAAGCCGGCCGGGTATCGGGAACGATTGTCGCGGTGCATACGCGCGATTTCGATTACAAGGGACATACGCACCACGCGTCGGACGGCGATCCCCAGTATGAAATCAAGAGCGACAAGACCGATCACATTGCGGCTCACAAGGGCGGTGCCCTTGAACGTCTGCCTAAATGAGTACGGGTGTTGAAGCTTCCGTTCTTCACTATCGGTCATTCCAACCGGACGCTTGAGGCGTTCGTCGAATTGTTGACCGGTGCCGAGATTCAGCTTGTCGCGGACATCCGCACGATTCCGCGATCGCGGACCAATCCGCAGTTCAACAAGGATACGCTTCCGGAGTCGCTCGCGGCCTTTGATATTGCCTACGAACACATCGCCGCGCTCGGCGGCCTGCGCGGCAAGACGCGAAGCCTGCCGCCAGAGGTCAACGGTTTCTGGACCAACGAGAGTTTTCACAACTACGCCGACTATGCGCTATCCGAACAATTCCATGCCGGCCTCATGCATCTCATTGACAAGGGACATCAACGGCGCAGCGTGATCATGTGTTCGGAGGCGGTATGGTGGCGATGCCATCGCCGCATCGTCACCGATTATCTGATCGCCAATGGCGAGACTGTTGTGCACATCATGGACGGCGGGCGGCTGGATACGGCGCGTCTGACCCCCGATGCCGTCATCCAGCCCGATCGGACGATCCTCTATCCCGCCGCGCCACGCCTGGATGTGTGAATCGCAACACGCCTTTGACGCCTTGTTTGCGGCGGGGTATTCACCTCGCCTGAGGAAACGATGCGAGGTGAGGGACGTTGGTGCGGACCAAGCTGGCGGACGTGGCGCGGTTGGCGGGGGTCGATGTCTCGACGGCGTCGCGCGTGCTGCGCGGCGAGGCCACCCAGCGCATTCGCGAGGAAACCCGCGAGCGCGTGCTGCAAAGCGCCCGCACGCTCAACTATGCGCCGAACCAACTCGCGCGCGGCTTGCGGATGGCGCGCTCGGCGACCTTCGGCATCGTGGTGCCGCAGCTCGACAACCCGGTGTTTGCTTCGGCCATCTTCGGCGCCGAGAAGGCGACCTTGCGCCATGGCTATTCGCTGCTGATCGCGCATCGCGGCTCGGACGCGACCGATTCCGTCTATCAGCGGATGTCGCATGGCAACCGCGTCGATGGCCTGTTGGTTGCGAGCCTCGACGACGACAAGCTGCTGCGCGACGAACTCGAAGCCGCCCAGGTGCCGTTCGTGCTGCTCAATCGCCAGCTCGCCGGCGCGCCGCACGCGGTGGTGCTGGACAGCCGCGCCGCCACTGAGATCGCCGTCGATCATCTCGTCGCGCTCGGCCATCGCCGCATCGCGCATCTCGCCGGGCGACCCGGCGGGTTCAACGCCGGCGAGCGCCTCGCCGGTTATCGCGGCGCGCTGAAACGCCACGGTATCGCCTTCGATCCGGCGCTGGTCGCGGTCGCGGGCTACACCGCCGAGGGCGGTGCTGCGGCGATGCGGCAGCTCTTGGCAATGCGCCCGACCGCCGTGCTCGGCGCGACGCTGGTGACGGCGGCGGGCGCGATGGCGGTGCTGCATGAAGCAGGCTTGCAGATTCCGCAGGATGTTTCGGTCGTCGGTCTGCACGATGCGCCTGTCGCCACCATGCTCTATCCGCAACTGACGACGGTGCGGATGCCGACCGAGCGCATGGGCGAACTCGCTGCCGATCTGTTGATCGCATTGGTGGAAGGGCGCACGCCCGACACCATCGCGCCGCTGCCGCCGGACGGCATGGTGATCCGCTCGTCCACCGGCCCCGCACCCATCTGAAAATTAGGGATTGACGCCATGGCCGGTTTCGGTCACCTTTTGAACAAACGATTGCTCACGGAAGATTGCCGGTGGAATGACTGCTGCAATCGCCGGGCTGCGTTGTGTCAATGGAATCAATTTGCGGAGAATGGCCTTGGAAGCGAGCACTATCGCGGCGGTACGCCAGCGCGACCGGATTGACGCGGACATCGCCAAGGCGTTCGCCGCCATCGTCGGCGACAGCCATATCTTGACATCGTTCGACGAACGTCTCGCTTATGCGCGCGACCGGTTGCCGTTCGCGGTATTCGAGGAGCGCGCCGGCGAGATCGCGGGCGACGTGCCGCGCCTGATCGTGCGCCCCTGCAACGCCGACGAGGTCGCCAAGGTCGTCGCGCACGCGCACAGCGCCGGCATTCCGATCATTCCTTACGGCAACGGCTCCGGCGTGCTCGGCGGCGCCATTCCGCTCGGCGGCGAAATCACCGTCGACCTGCGGCGGCTCGACAAAATCGTTGCCGTCAATCCGGTCGATGCGACGGTGACGGTGCAGGCCGGCATGAACGGCGCGGTGTTCGAGCAGGAACTCAACGCGCAGGGCTTCACCACCGGCCACTATCCGCAATCGATCGAAATTTCGACGGTCGGCGGCTGGGCTGCGTGTCGCGGCGGTGGTCAAGCCAGCAGCCGCTACGGCAAGATCGAGGACATCGTCGTCGGCCTCAAGGCGGTGCTGCCGGACGGCACGCCGCTGGAGGTGCGTCCGGTGGCGCGCCGCGCGGTCGGTCCGTCGGTGCGCGATCTGATGGTCGGCAGCGAGGGCGCGTTCGGCATCATCACCGAAGTGACCTTGCGCATCTGGAAGAAGCCGGAGGTCGAGCGCGGCGTGGTGCTGGCGTTCCCGACGTTGCAGGCGTCGTGGGATTGCGCGCGCGCCATCATGCAGGCGGAAATTCGCCCGCAGATCGTGCGCCTCTACGATCGCGCCGAAAGCGACGATCGCACCAAGGATATCGCGCTGTTTCGCACTAAGCCGATCCTCGCGGTGCTGGCGTTCTGCGGCAGCGAGCCGATGGTGAGCGTCGAGCAGGAGATGGCGTTGAAGATCGCGGCGTCCTTCGGCGGCGAAGTCGCGCCGGACGGGCCGTATCATCACTGGAAGCAGAATCGTTACGTTGCCTATTCGCAGATGTGGCACGACAAGGGCTACTTCAACGATACTATTGAAGTAACGGCAAACTGGTCGAAGATTCCGGCGCTCTATGACGCCATCGCCAAGGCGGTGCGCGCGGTGCATCCGGAGGTGCATTTCGGCGCGCACTGGTCGCACGTCTATCCCGAGGGCGCGTGCCAGTACATGACCGTGCGGCTGCCGCCGATGCCGGAAGCGCAAGCATTTCCGTTGCATGCTAAACTGTGGGACACGGTGGAAGGCCTGACGCTCGATCACGGCGGCTCGATCGCGCATCACCACGGCGCGGGCCTGTTCCGCAGCCGCTGGATGGCGCGCGAACTCGGTACTGGCCTCGACGTGTTGCAGAAGATCAAGGACGCGCTCGATCCCGACAACCTGCTCAATCCCGGCAAACTCGGCCTGCGCGCGCGGCCCGGCGCCAAGGACATCTATGCCAAAGGTGCGCGTGGTGGCTAAGCCGGCCGGTCGCAACAACACGGAGGCCGGTCATGGCGGCTGATCCATTGCTTGTCGGCATCGATCTCGGCGCGGGTTCGCTCAAGGTGAGCGTGATCCGTGCCGATGGTTCGCTCGTCGCGGAAGCCTCCGAGGCGGTGCCGACCACTTCGAAGCATCCGGGCTGGAGCGAGCAGGATCCGCACGACTGGTGGAGCGCCGCCTGCAAGGCATTGCCGCGCGTGCTGGCGCTGACCAAGCGGCCCGCGACCGATATCGCCGCGATCGCGTTCTCGGCCGGCGCGCATACGCAGGTGCTGACCGACGCGGACGGTAAGGTCATTCGCCCGGCGATCCTGTGGAACGACCAGCGCAGCCACGCCGAAGTCGCGGCACTGCGCAAAGAGGCCGACGCGCGCATTCTCGAGATCGGCGCCAACCGCGCCAACGCGACCTGGACGCTGCCCCAGATGCTGTGGCTGCGCAATCACGAGCCGGAAGCGCACGCGCGCGTCAAGCGTCTCTATGTCGCCAAGGACTGGCTGCGCGCGCAATTCACCGGCACTTGGGAAACCGACACCATCGACGCGCTCGGCACCTTGATGCTCGATGCCAAGAGCGGCCAGTGGTCAAAAGAACTCTGCGAGATGATCGGCTGGCCGCTCGACACGCTGCCGCCGATCGTCGCGCCGACGGCAGTGGTCGGCAAGGTGACGGCAGAGGCCGCACACGCGACCGGGCTTGCCGAAGGCACGCCGGTGGTGTGCGGCACCTCCGACACCGCGGCGGAAACCTACGGCGCCGGTATGGTGCGCGAAGGCCTCGGCGTGGTGAAACTCGCCACCGCCGCGACGGTCAACGTGCTGTCGCCCACCTCGCGGCCCGACTTCGAACTGATCAATTACTATCACGTCGTACCAAACCACTGGTACATCATCACCGCGACCAACTCCTGCGCCTCGGCGCACAAGTGGCTGCGCGACACCTTCTTCCGCCGCGAGGGCGACGACGGCCGCGCCGTGTTCGACGCGATGGATCGTATCGCGGCGGCGGTCGCGCCGGGCGCGGAAGGTCTGTTCTTCCATCCCTATCTCAACGGCGAGCGCAGTCCGTACTGGGACCCGCTGCTGCGCGCCGATTTCGTCGGCGCCGGTTTCAATCACGGCCCCGGCCATTTCGTCCGGGCGCTCTATGAAGGCGTCGCCTATTCGCTGCGCGATTGCCGCGACGTGCTGCGCGCCAAGGGCCTGAGCTTCGCGACCGCGCGCCTCACCGGCGGCGGCTCGACCAGCGCGCTGTGGCGGCAGATCGTCGCCGACGTGCTCAATGTCGAAGTCGAATTGCCGGCGGTGGCCGATGCCTCGTTCGGCGCGGCGCTGCTCGCTGGCGTCGGCGTCGGCGTCTATGCCGACGAGCGCGCGGCGGCGGCGGTAATTCAGATCGTGTCGCGCGCCAAGCCTGATCCGGCACGCGCGGCGGTCTACGATCGCGGCTTTCCGATCTATCGCGACATCCAGGCGGCGCTGGCGCCGCTCAATCATCGCATCCACGATTTTGTCAAAGGCGGGTCGTGATGCCGGCGCGCGCAGGGAGCAGGGTGGCTCATGGCTGAAATCCGCCTTGAACAGGTCCGCAAGGCCTATGGCGGCGTCGTGGCGGTGCACGGCGTCGATCTCACCATTCGCGACGGCGAGTTCGTGGTGTTTCTCGGGCCGTCCGGCTGCGGCAAGTCCACCACGCTGCGGATGATCGCGGGGCTGGAGGAGGTGACGTCCGGCACTATCCGCATCGGCGCGCGCGACGTCACCGAACTGGAGCCGAAGGATCGCAACATCGCGATGGTGTTCCAGAACTACGCGCTCTATCCGCACAAGACCATCTACGACAACCTCGCCTTCGGTCTGCGCATGCGCAAGATGGACCCGGCGGAGATCGACGTGCGGGTGCAGAAGGCCGCGCGTATGCTGGGACTCGAGGACTATCTCGCCCGCAAGCCGAAGCAGCTCTCCGGCGGCCAGATGCAGCGCGTGGCGCTCGGCCGCGCGCTGGTGCGCGAGCCGGACGTGTTCCTGCTCGACGAGCCGCTCTCCAACCTCGACGCCAAGCTGCGGGTGCGGATGCGCGAGGAGATCGCGCGCCTGCACCAGGACGTCGGCACCAGCATGGTCTACGTCACCCATGATCAGGTCGAGGCGATGACGCTCGCCAACCGCATCGTCATCATGCGCGACGGTCATGTGCAGCAGATCGGCGCGCCGCTGGAAGTCTACGACAGGCCCGCCAACCTGTTCGTCGCCGGATTCATCGGTTCGCCGGAAATGAACCTGATCGAGGGGCGCATCGAGAATGGCTACTTCGTTGCCGGCGGCTTGCGCGTCGCGTTGTCGGCCGGCACGCAGGCGAGCGGCGAGGTTGTGCTTGGCATTCGCCCCGAGCATCTCGCGTTGACCAGCGACGCCGAGGGTGTCGCGTTCACGGTGCGGGTGATCGAGCAACTCGGCGCCCAGACGCTGTGCGTCGGCGAGGCCGGCGGCGAGCGCCTGCGCATCCTCGTCGATCGCGTCGATAGCTGGTCGCCGGGCCAAAGCATCGGCGTTCGTTTCCCCACCGCCAAACTGCATCTGTTCGCCAAATCGAGCGGTCAACGCGTTGAGACCGCCAAGCCATGACCAATCATTACGGGAGGAAGGCCATGACCAACGACAAGACCATGACGAAACCCGGCGGCGTCAGCCGCCGCACGCTGATCAAGTCCGCCGGTGCGTTCGGCACCGTGCTTGCCACCGGCACCATCGGCGCGCCCGCTGTGTGGGGGCAGGGCAAGAAGACCATCCGCTTTCTCAACACCGAGACCTCGATCGACAGCATTCGCGCGCTGAAGGTCGCTTGCGCTGAATACGAAAAGCAGTTCGGCACGCAGGTCATCGTCGACTCGGTTCCGCTCGATGACGCCTTCACCAAGGTAACGACCTCGCTGCGCGGCGGCCAGCCCTACGATATTGCGACCTTTGCCTTCGTCGGCCACGTGCTGCTGCTGCAGGCCGAGGGGCAGTTGATGCCGCTCACCGAACTGACCAGCAAGCACAAGTGGGGCCCGAAGATTCTCTTCCCCGTCAAGGACGAGGTCTACTGGTATCCCTACGACTACAATCTGGCGTGGATCTACTACCGCAAGGATCTCTACGAGAAGCACGGCCTCAGCGCGCCGAAAAGCTACGCCGAGATGCTGAAGAATTCACAGACGCTCACCGCCGACGGCCGCTTCGGCTCGCTGTTCCCGATCGGCAGCAACGGTGCGACCAACTGGCTGGCGCCGGGCTTCATGTGGGCGGAAGGCGTCAAGCTGTTCGACGACAAGTGGAACGTCACGCTCGACAACGCCGAGATGGCGCCGCGCGTCACGCGCTACCTCGATTTCTTCGCCGAGCTTTACAAGACCATGCCGTCCGGCGCGAGCCAGGCGAGTTTCGGCGAAGTGCTCAGCAACTTCTCGTCCGACAAGGTCGGCCACGCCGCCTATGCCGGCCGCATCATCGAGGCGCTGGAGCGCAACGCGCCGAAACTCGCGACCCAGTACGGCATCACGCCCTATATGGACTCGACCGGCAAGGCCAAGGCCGTCAACCACGGTTATGACGGCTGGGTGGTGCTGAAGACGCCGAACTCCGACGAGTCGATGAAGTTCATGAAGTGGTTCACCGAGAACCAGTACATCAACTTCCTGCACACCGCGCCGCTGCACTTCCAGCCGCCGCGCCTCGACGTCTACGACGATCCGCGCTGGCGCGCGCATCCGCTGATCGAGAAGCATAAGGAGGCAGTGGAGACGATGCGCGGCTTCATCACCGACAAGTCGGTGATCCTGACCTCGATCGACACCGAGGGCCCGGCGCCGGACCTGCGTCCCGGCAAGGTGTTCGAAGGCTTCGTCATCCCGGAAATGCTTCAGAACAAGATCCTGAAGAACATGTCGTCGGCGGAGTGCATCAAGACCGCGGCCGACAAGATGCGCAAGCTGATCGCCTGATCGGCTCTGTTACTCGAAATGACCCGGTCGGATCGTTCCGGCCGGGTCGCCATGCGAGGCGCCTGCCGTGAGTTCGAAAGCGACGATCTATGGGTTTCTGTTTGTCGGCCTGGCGGTGACGCTGGCGCTGATCGTCGCGCCTGCGGTGTATGCGGTCAGCCTCAGTTTCTACCAGATGGATTCCTTCGTCGGCGCGCCGAAATGGGCGGGCTTCGCCAACTACGCGGCGGTGCTGCAAGCGCCGGAGTTCTGGCGCGCGCTCGTCAACGGCGCGATCTACGCGCTCGGCTCCATCGTCTTTCAGGTCATTCTCGGCATCGGCTTCGCGCTGGTGCTGAACGAGACGTTCCCCGGCCGCAACCTGGTGCGCGGCCTCTCGATCCTGCCGTATCTGCTGCCGACGGTGGTGGTGATCCTTACTTTCAAGTGGATGGTGGATGGCGGCATCGGCATCGTCACCAAGGCGGTCGAAGCCATGGGCCTGCCGCCGATCAACTGGTTCGAAAGCCCCGGCGCGGCGATGGCCTCGACCATCCTGGTCAGTGTCTGGATGTGGACGCCGTTCGTCACCACCTGCTTCCTCGCCGCGTTGCAGACGGTGCCGCAGTCGCTCTATGAAGCTGCGCGGGTCGACGGCACTACGGCGGTACAGCGCTTCTTCCACATCACGCTGCCGATGCTGAAGCCGATCCTCACCGTGGTGGTGTTGCTGCGCGCGATCTGGATGTTCAATAAATTCGATGTCATCTGGCTCCTGACGCGCGGCGGGCCGGTGGGCGCGACGGAAAACCTCGCGATCCTGTCCTATCGCCACGCCTTCAACCTGTTCGATATCGGCGGCGGCGCGGCCATCGCCACCATTTCCTTCGCGCTGCTGTCAGTTGCGGTGCTGATCTACTTCTGGGTATTCCCGCTGGAGGACGACTGATGGGTCGCGCCAAAACGTTGCCGCGCCGTCTCGGCCTCTACGTCGCCGCGCTGGTGATCGCGGTCTATTCGGCGTTCCCGATCTACTGGATGGTGGTGTCGAGCTTGCGCGAGCCGACCGAACTCCTGACCAACGTGTCGCTGATCCCGAACGTGCTGTCGCTGGAATCCTACCGCAACCTGCTCGAACTCACCGACTATCCGCGGCACTTCATGAACAGCGTCATCGTCGCCGTTGTTGCGGTCCTGGTGACGATGGTGTTCTCGGTGATGATCGCCTATGCGGTGACGCGCCAGCGCATCCGCGGCAAGAAGGTGATCGTCGGCGCGATGCTGTACGCCTACATGTTCCCGCCGCTCTTGATCGCGATCCCGATCTTCACGATTTTCGCGCGGTTGGGTCTCAGCGATACCCTGACCGGCCTGATCGCCTCGCACTTGACGCTCACCTTGCCGCTCGGTGTCTGGTTCCTGTGGGGCTTCTTCAAGAGCATGCCGTTCGAGCTGGAAGAGGCGGCGATGGTTGACGGCTGCACGCGGCTCGGCGCGTTCCTGCGCGTGGTGCTGCCCTTGGCGTTGCCCGGCCTGATCACGGTTGCAATCTTCTCGTTTCTGCTGTCGTGGACCGACTACACCTTCGCGCTGGTGATGATCGGCAGCGATGCCAACAAGACATTGCCGGTGGGCCTTGCTTCGATGGTCGGCTCGTTCGACCTGCGCTGGGGCGAGATCATGGCCGGCTCGACCTTGATCGCGCTGCCGCTGTTCGCGGCCTTCGCATTGATGTCGCAATATTTCATTCAGGGCCTCGGCGCCGGCGCGGTGAAGGGCTGAAGGAGACGACATGGACTTAGGGATTGCAGGCAAGGCTGCATTGGTGACCGGCGCGGCGCGCGGTATCGGCAAGGCAGAGGCGACCGCGCTCGCCGCCGAGGGCGTGGCGATCGCCATCAACGACATCGACGCGGCTGCGGCGGAAGCAACCGCCGCCGAACTGCGCGCGAGTGGCGCGAAAGCTGTCGTCTGCATTGGCGACGTTTCGGACGAGACGAGTGCGGAGCGCGTGGTGCGCGAAGCTGCCGAGGGGTTGGGCGGGCTCAATATCCTCGTCAATAACGCCGGCGCGGGCGGCAAATATCTCGGCCGTCATGCCGCCGACATGTCGGTGTCCGACTGGGACATCATCCTCAATACGCATCTGCGCAGTACCTTCCTGTGCAGCAAGTTCGCGGTGCCGTTCCTGCGCAAGACCGGTTATGGTCGCATCGTCAACACTTCGTCGATGAACGTCACCGGTGGCGGTCGCCCCGGCGTTACCAATTATTCCGCGGCGAAGGCCGGTGTGATCGGCTTCACCCGCACCATGGCCAAGGAAGTCGGCGGCGACGGCATCACCGTCAACGCGATCGCGCCGGGCTATGTCGAGACGGAACTGATCGCCGGATTTTCCGACGCCAAGCGCGGGGTGATCGCCGGACAGAACCCGCTCAAGCGTTTCTGCCAGCCCAGCGAAGTCGGCGCGCTGATTGCGTACCTCTGCTCGGTGCAGGCATCCTTCATCAACGGCGCGCTGATCTGCATGGATGGCGGCCGCCGGGATTTTGTCTGGGGTGACACATGACGATGCGTGTTTTCGGCGGTCCGCACCGCTACGTTCAGGGGCCGGGCGCACTGGCCGAACTGGTTCCGCTGGTGGCGCTCTATGGCCGCCGTCCGTTCGTGATCGTGGATGCGGCGGTGATGGACCTGATCCAGGCGAAGTTGGAAACGGTGTTCGCGGGGGCTGACACCACGCCGACGTTCACGGCGTTCAGCGGTGAATGCACAGCGGAAAAGATCGACGAGATGGCGCGACAGGCGGAAGCTGCGCGGAGCGACGTCATCATCGGCGTCGGCGGCGGCAAGACCATCGACAACGCCAAGGGCGTGCGCATTGCGCGCGGCGGCGCGCTGTTGATTGTGCCAACGGTCGCCTCCAACGACGCGCCGACCAGCCGCCTCGTGGTGCTCTATCGTGCGGATCATTCGCTCAGCGAAGTGCGGCTGATGACGACCAATCCGGACGCCGTGGTGGTCGATACCGCGCTGATCGCGGGCGCGCCGCGCCGCTTCTTCGTCGCGGGTGTTGGTGACGCGCTCAGCAAGAAGTTCGAGGTCGAACAGTGCGTGCGCGCCGGCGGCCTCAATTTCTACAAGGGGCGCTCGACCTCGCTGGCGCTGATGATCGCCGATCAATGCTATCGCACCGTGCGTGAGGACACCCTCGCGGCACTCGACGCAGTCACCGCGAAAACGCCGAACGAAGCGTTCGAGCGCGTCGTCGAAGCGACCATCCTCTCAAGCGGCCTCGGCTTCGAGAGCGGTGGGCTCTCGATCTCGCACGCGCTGACGCGCGGCTTCTCGGCCATTCCGGCTTTGAGCGGCGCGCTGCATGGCGAACAGGTCGCGTTCGGTCTTCTGGCGCAACTCTGCCTCGAAGGCCGCTCCGACGACTTTCTAGCCGACATGAAGGCGTTTTATCGCGCGGTCGGGCTGCCGGTGTCGCTGGCCGATCTCGGCCTGCGCGACGGCGCGGCGGCGGCGATTGAGACCATCGCCGCGCGCACGCTGGCGGACGCGCCTTACGTCCAGAACTTCCAGTCGGAAGTGACCCAGGCCAACCTGACCGCGGCACTGGCGCGCGCCAACGCGGCGTGACGGATCGCCGGGCGAGCCGGTCGGGCGCGCGTCGGACTCCGTGATCCGCGCCGGCCTCTGCGCTATCGAAAATAGATGCTTGCCATGATGGGCCGGCAGGCCGGGCGTCGTCCCTGCTTGCGCCGGCGCAAAGCTGTTGCCCCAGCCAGTCGTTTAATGTCAGATTCTGCCACCAGATTGAACCCGTTCAATCGCCGGAAAGGCCTGTCCTCTGATCACCTCCATCGCCCCGTCACACGTTTCCCGCATAAATCCAGAGCCGATGCATCCCCTCGCATCCGGTCCCCGCTACGCCAAGAAAGCCCGCGCATGAGCACGACATCTCCCACCATCATCTACACCTTGACCGACGAGGCCCCGGCGCTGGCGACGGCGGCGTTCCTGCCCATCGTGCGCGCCTTCACCGCGCCGGCCGGCATCGACGTCACCACCAGCGACATCTCGGTGGCCGCCCGCATCCTTGGCGAATTTCCGGAATTTCTGACCGAAGCGCAGCGCGTGCCCGACAATTTGGCTGAACTCGGCCGGCTCACGCTGCTGCCCGATACCAACATCATCAAGCTGCCCAACATCAGCGCCTCGGTGGCGCAGTTGATGGCGGCGATCAAGGAGTTGCAGGGCAAGGGTTACAAGATCCCGGACTATCCCGAAAATCCGAAGTCCGACGAGGAGAAGGCGATCCGCGCGCGCTACGCCAAGTGCATCGGCAGCGCGGTGAATCCGGTGCTGCGCGAGGGCAATTCCGATCGCCGCGCGCCGCTGGCGGTGAAGAACTACGCGCGCAAGAACCCGCACAGCATGGCGGAGTGGAGCCAGGCCTCGCGCTCGCATGTGTCGCACATGCACCACGGCGATTTCTATCACGGCGAGAAGTCGATGACGCTGGACAAGGCGCGCGACGTCAAGATGGAACTGCTCACCAAGAGCGGCAAGACCATCGTGCTCAAGCCGAAGGTGGCGTTGCAGGATCGCGAGGTCATCGACTCGATGTTCATGAGCAAGAAGGCGCTGCTGGATTTCTACGAACGCGAGATCGAGGATGCTTACAAGACCGGCGTGATGTTCTCGCTGCACGTCAAGGCCACCATGATGAAGGTATCGCACCCGATCGTGTTCGGCCACTGCGTGAAAATCTTCTATCGCGACGCCTTCGAGAAGCACGGCGCGCTGTTCGAGGAGCTGGGCGTCAACGTCAACAACGGCATGGTCGATCTCTACACCAAGATCGCTACCCTGCCGCAGAGCATGCAGGACGAGATCCGCCGCGACCTGCACGCCTGCCACGAGCATCGCCCCGAACTGGCGATGGTGGATTCGGCGAAGGGCATCACCAATTTCCATTCGCCCAACGACATTATCGTCGATGCCTCGATGCCGGCGATGATCCGCAACGGCGGCAAGATGTGGGGTGCCGACGGCCGCCTCAAGGACGTCAAGGCGGTGATGCCGGAAAGCACCTTCGCGCGCATCTATCAGGAGATGATCAACTTCTGTAAGTGGCACGGCGCGTTCGATCCGAAGACCATGGGCACCGTGCCCAACGTCGGCCTGATGGCGCAGCAGGCCGAGGAGTACGGCTCGCACGACAAGACGTTCGAGATTCCCGAGGATGGCATCGCCAACATCACCGATCTTGCCACCGGCGAGGTGCTGCTGAGCCAGAACGTCGAGAAGGGCGATCTCTGGCGCATGTGCCAGGTCAAGGACGCCGCGATCCGCGACTGGGTCAAGCTCGCCGTCACCCGCGCGCGTCATTCGGGAATGCCGGTGCTGTTCTGGCTCGATCCCTATCGGCCGCACGAGGCGCAGCTCATCACCAAGGTGAAGATGTATCTGCACGAGCACGATACCACCGGCCTCGACATCCAGATCATGAGCCAGGTGCGCGCGATGCGCTACACACTGGAGCGCGTGGTGCGCGGCCTCGATACTATCAGCGCCACCGGCAATATCCTGCGCGATTATCTCACCGACCTGTTCCCGATCATGGAACTGGGCACCTCGGCAAAAATGCTGTCGATCGTGCCGCTGATGGCGGGCGGCGGCATGTATGAGACCGGCGCCGGCGGCTCGGCGCCCAAGCATGTCCAGCAACTGGTGGAGGAGAACCACCTGCGCTGGGATTCGCTCGGCGAATTCCTCGCGCTCGCCGTCTCGCTGGAAGATCTCGGCCTCAAGACCAACAATGCAAAGGCCAAGCTGCTGGCGAAAACGCTGGATGCCGCCACCGGCAAGCTGCTCGATAACCGGAAGTCGCCGTCGCCGCGCACCGGCGAACTCGACAATCGCGGCAGCCAGTTCTATCTCGCGATGTACTGGGCGCAGGAGTTGGCCGCGCAGACCGAAGACGCCGAACTGGCGGCGAAGTTCAAGCCGCTGGCGGAAACGCTTGCGCGCGACGAAGGGAAGATCGTCGCCGAACTCGGGGCGGTGCAGGGTTCGCCGGCGGATATCGGCGGCTACTATCTTCCCGATCCGAAGAAGTGCGCCGCCGTGATGCGCCCGAGCGCAACGCTCAACGCCGCGCTGGCGAAGGGGGCGTGACAGGCGCGGTGCGCCATGCCGGCTCATGATCATCGCCGGATTAAGCGAAATCCGCCATCCATCACTGCGAGGAGCGATAGCGACGAAGCAATCCAGACTCTTAAAGAAAGACTGGATTGCTTCGCTTCGCTCGCAATGACGACCTCGTTCATCTCGCCGCATCGTTTTTGACGCAGGGGAAGTGATTTCAGTTCAAAGCCATCAGGCTGGCGTTGCCGCCGGCGGCGGTGGTGTTGATCGAAGTGGAAATTTCTTCCAGCAATCGGTCGAGGCAATAGGCGTCGGGACCGGTCGCGAGGTCTTGCGATGAGGCCGCCTGCACCGGCACCAATGGTCCCGGCAGCCGTGCGATCCGGGCGTTGATGGTCGCGACACACTCGGCATCGCCTTCGACTAGCGCGCCCGCGAATGGTCCAGCGGCTTCCCAGTCCGTGCGCCACGCAATGCGTGTGGCGATGTGCGCCGGGAGAGTTCGCAGCAACGGTTCGAGATCAGGCGGGGCCGCAATGGTCGCGGTATTTCCAGTCGCCAACATCGCACCGAGTTGATGATAAAGTCCTGCGGCAGTCTGTGGCATCAGCAACAGCCTGCCGCGCGGATGCAGCGCGTAGAGATTGCGTTCGCCCACCGGGCCTTGCAATTCAATGCTGAAGCCAAGCGCCGCGCGGCGGCCGAGTTCGCGCGCAATATCGGCTTCGGCGGCAAGGCCGTTCGCATCGAGCCATGCGATATACTCCGTCAGCATCGGATTAAGCGCCGCGTCGCGCAGCATCGGGGGTACATGCTCGACCAACCGGCCGAGATACAGCGGCCCGCCGGCTTTCGGGCCGGTGCCGGAGAGGCCGCGCCCGCCGAACGGTTGCACGCCGACCACCGCGCCGATGACGTTGCGGTTGACGTAGATGTTGCCGGCTTGAATGCGTTTCGTGACATGCGCGATGGTTTCATCGAGTCGCGTGTGCAGGCCGAAGGTGAGGCCGTAGCCGGTTGCGTTGATCGCGTCGATCAGCCGGTCGAGATCGCGGCGGCGGTAGCGGATGACATGCAGCACCGGTCCGAACACCTCGCGATCGAGGTCGGCCATCGACTCCAGTTCGATCATGGTCGGCGCGACGAACGTTCCTGCCGCTGTCTCATCCGGCAACGCCAGCCGTTCGACCTTGCGGCCGAGCGCGCGCATCTTCGCGATGTGCCGCTCGATATTGTCCTTTGCTTCCGCCGTGATCACCGGGCCGATGTCGACATTCAGCCGCTCGGTGTTGCCGACGCGGAGTTCGGCCATCGCGCCCTTGAGCATCGCCAGCACGCGATCGGCGATATCCTCTTGCAGACACAGCACGCGCAATGCCGAGCAGCGTTGCCCCGCGCTGTCGAACGCTGAAGTCAAAACGTCGCCGACCACCTGTTCGGCCAGCGCGGAGGAATCGACGATCATCGCGTTCTGCCCGCCGGTTTCCGCGATCAGCGGGATCGGCTTTCCGTTTTCCAGGAGACGTTGCGCAAGTTGTTGCTGGATCAGGCGCGCCACCTCGGTGGAGCCGGTGAACATCACGCCGCAGGTCTGCGGCGCCGCCACCAGCGCCGCACCGATGCGGCCGTCGCCCGGCAGCAATTGCAGCGCCGCGCGCGGCACGCCGGCTTCATATAAAATGCCGATGGCGGCGGCGGCGATCAGCGGCGTTTCCTCGGCGGGTTTTGCGAGCACCGGGTTGCCCGCGACCAGCGCGGCGCAAACTTGCCCGGTGAAGATCGCCAGCGGAAAATTCCACGGGCTGATGCAGACGACGGGGCCGAGTGGTGTTTGCGCCGCGCCCAGCGTATCGCGCGCCTGTTGTGCGTAGTAGCGCAGGAAGTCGATCGCCTCGCGCACCTCGGCGATGGCGTTCGCCGCCGATTTTCCGGCCTCGCGCATGATGACGCCCATCAGCGTTTCCATCCGCGCCTGCATCAGGCCGGCGGCGCGCTCCATCAGCGCCGCGCGGCCGGCGGACGGAACAGCGGCCCATGTCGCCGCGTGTTCTGCCGCGAGTAGCGCCGCCGTGCGCGCCTCGGCCTCCGTGGTTTCGATCACGGTGCCGACGATATCGTCATGATAGGCGGGATTGCGCACCGGCCGCGATGCGCCGTTGCTATTCGATCCGTCGGCCAGCCTAGGCGTGGCGCGCCACGCGATGCGCGCGCTGTCCATCAGGCTGTGGGAGAGATGCGCGAGCGTGGTCTCGTCGGACAGATCGAGCCCGGCGGAATTTTTGCGTGCACCTCCGTAGAGGTGGGTGGGTAAAGCGATGCGCGGGTGCGGGTTGCCCATCATCGGCATTGCGCGCACCGCCTGCACCGGATCGGCGACAAGGTCATCGATCGACACCGTGGGATCGGCGATGCGATGGACGAACGACGAGTTCGCGCCGTTCTCCAAGAGGCGGCGCACCAGATAGGCGAGCAGCGTCTCGTGGGTGCCCACCGGCGCATAGATGCGGCAGGGCCGGTTCAGCTTGTCGGCGCCGACCACTTCATCGTAGAGCGGCTCGCCCATGCCGTGCAGGCACTGGAATTCGTAATCGCCCGGCCGAAAGTCCGGCCCGGCCATCTCGCAAATGGTCGCGAGCGTCTGCGCATTGTGGGTGGCGAACTGCGGAAAGACTGCGTCGCGCGCACTGAGCAGCTTTCGCGCGCAGGCGATGTAGGCGACGTCGGTGTGGATTTTCCGCGTGAAGACCGGAAAGTCCACGAGCCCGTCGACCTGCGCCCGCTTGATCTCGGCATCCCAATAGGCGCCCTTGACCAGCCGCACCGCGATGCGACGCTGGGAGCGGCGCGCGAGATCAATGAGAAAATCGATCACGAAGGGACAACGCTTGCCATAGGCCTGCACTACAAAGCCGATGCCGTCCCACGCCGCGAGCGCCGGATCGTTGCAAAGCTCGTCCAGCAGATCGAGCGACAGTTCGAGGCGATCGGCTTCCTCGGCGTCGATGTTGACACCGATGTCGTAGCGCTTGGCGAGTTTGCACAGTGCCGTCACCTTCGGCAGCAGTTCGTGCATCACGCGCTCCGCCTGCGCGCGGCTGTAGCGCGGATGCAGCGCCGACAGCTTGATCGAGATTCCCGGCCCGGCATGAATGCCTCGCCCGCCCGCCGCCGCGCCGATGGCATGGATGGCGGATTCGTAATCGCGATAGTAACGCGTGGCGTCGGCCGCGGTCATCGCGGCCTCGCCCAGCATGTCGTAGGAGTAGCGGAAGCCACGCGCTTCCTGCGCCCGGGCGCGCCGCAGCGCTTCGTCGATGGTCTCGCCCTTGACGAACTGTTCGCCCATCATCCGCATTGCGGTGTCGACGCCGCGCCGGATCACCGGCTCACCGTAGCGCGCGATCAGCCGCGTCAGCGCCGCACTGAGGCTGCCGTCGTTCACCGTGGCGGTGAGCTTGCCGGTGACGACAAGGCCCCAGGTCGCGGCGTTGACGAACAGCGAGCGGCGGTGGCCGAGATGCGAGGCCCAGTCGCCCTCGGCGATCTTGTCGCGGATCAGCGCGTCGCGCGTCTCGGTGTCGGGAATGCGCAGCAGCGCTTCGGCGAGGCACATCAGCGCCACGCCCTCCTGGCTCGAGAGCGAATATTCCTGCACCAGCCCCTCGACGCCGGAACCGGTGTCCTTGCGACGCAAGGCTTCGATCAGGCGGCGGGCGGTCACCGCGATCCGGTTTCGGGCGGCATCGTTCAGCGTGGCGGCCTCCACCAGCGACGGCAGGCATTCGGTTTCCGGCCGGCGATAGGCGGCGGTGATGGCCGCGCGGAGCGGGCTCGGCGGGCGGATCGGCGGCGCGAAGGACGAGAACGGCAGCGGAGCGGTCTGCGGCATCGGCAGCGACGTCATCGGCGATCCCTCACGGCGAGAGGCAGGAAGAACAGATGGGGATAGATGGCCGAAGATAGCAGTGGCCGGAGAATCGATTTGGCTGTGTTCGAGAAGGCTGGCATCTGATTGGTCTTCAACATCGATATATGCGGCCTCCGGAGTGCTGGATCGGGAGGGGGCGAGGCGCCGCAAACGGCTTTATCCAAGCGGTTTGCCGGCACCCGGCACCGCAAAAGGGCCGTTTCCCCCTTAAAAATAGCGATTCCAGCAAACAAAGCTGTGCAAAGGCGCAGGATATCCAGCTTTTTGCAGGGCCATTCCAATATGGTTCGCGTGATAACGAGGGCGAATCAGAGGAGATACAATGCCCACCCAGATGTCGAAAGCGCAGTTGATCGAACGGATTGCGACGCAGACCGAATTGTCGAAGCGGGACGTCAAGGGCGTGATGGACACGCTCGTTGAGGTCGGCCACAAGGAACTCAAGAAGAACGGCATCTTCCTGGTTCCGGGGTTCGCGAAGTTCGTCGTCATCAAGAAGCCGGCCACCAAGGCGCGTAAGGGTGTGAACCCCTTCACCGGCGAAGCCATGACCTTCAAGGCCAAGCCGGCCCGCAAGATCGTGCGCGCCCGCCCGGTCAAGGCCGCCAAGGACGCGGTGTAAGAACGATCCGGGTTTCGGCGGCTATGCCGAAACCCGGTCCGTTGCTTGTCGCCGTCCATCAGAATCATTTGGGCCGCACATCATGTGCGGCCCAAGTCATGTTAGCGGCGTGAATCGATCTTGGTCATGCCCGGGCATAGCCGTTCGAAGAACGGCGTCGCTTCGCTTGCCTATGTCCCGGGCATCCACGTCCTTTCCATCGGTGTTCTGCAAAGACGTGGATGGCCGGAATAAATCCGGCCATGACGAATTGAAGCGAAAGTGCATCTAACTACAGGTCGCTTTTCGAGTCAGATACTCACGAAGCCCGCCTGCGCCGCGCCGGAGTCTTCGCGGTTTTGCGTCGCGCCGTCGACGTGCTTCGGCTTGAAGCCGGCTTCTTCCGCCCCAGACTGGCGCGGAGCGCGCCCATCAGGTCGACGACGTTATCGGGCCTGGCCTCGGGCTCCGGTGCCTTGATCACCTTGCCGGATGCCTTGCGCTTCACCAGCGCCTTCAATGCCGTCTCGTATTTGTCCTTGAACGTGCCCGGATCGAACTTCGCCGATTTGGTGTCGAGGATGTGGGCGGCGAGATCCACCATGTCCTTCGAGATGCGCGGCGAGGGGATGTCGTCGAAGTAATCGCCCTCGTCGCGCAGTTCGTAAGGGTAGCGCAGGGTGGTGCCGAGCAGCCCCTTGTCGAGCGGCCGCAGCGCGATGACGTGCTCGCGGTTGGTCAGCACGATGCGGGCGAGCGCCGCCTTGTCCTGCCGCTTCATGGCGTCGCGGATCACGGCGAAGGCGTCGATGCCGGTCTTGCCGTCGGGCGCGATGAAATAGGGCTTTTCGAAATAGCGCTCGTCGATCTCCTCGCGCGGCACGAAGGCGTCGATCTCGATGGTGTGGCTGCTCTCGATCTGCACGGCATCGAGGTCTTCCTGGTCGATCTCGACATACTTGCCTTTCGACAGTTCGTAGCCGCGGCCCTTCTGGTCCTTCTCGACCACGTCGCCGGTTTCGGCATCGACCATCTGTTGCCGCAACCGATGGCCGGTCTCCTTGTTGATCTGGTGGAAGTGCGTCCGTTCCGATGCGGTCGTTGCCGGGTAGAGCACGACGGGGCAGGACACCAGCGACAGTTTCAGCAAGCCTTTCCAATACGCACGCGGCGGCATGGCAATCCCTTTCGTGGAGTTGGAACTTTAACGGCGATGGGAACTTTTCGTTCCGAACGCGGAGCAGCGCATGGCCAAGAAGATCACCACCAAGAAGAAGCCCGCCAAGAAACAACTCGCCAAATACCGGGCGAAACGGGATTTCGAGGTGACGGCCGAGCCGAGCGGCACGGCGGCCGTGAAGGCGAGCAAGCGGCGTCGTTTCGTCATCCAGAAGCACGCCGCGACCCGGCTGCACTACGACCTGCGGCTCGAACTGGGTGGCGTGTTCAAGTCCTGGGCGGTGACGCGCGGTCCCTCGCTCGATCCCGCCGACAAGCGCCTCGCGGTCGAGGTGGAGGACCATCCGCTCGACTACGGCGACTTCGAAGGCACCATTCCGAAAGGTCAGTATGGCGGCGGCACGGTGATGATCTGGGATCGCGGTTACTGGACCGGCGACGATCCCGAACGCGGGCTGAACAAGGGCGACCTGAAATTCACGCTGGACGGCGACAAACTCCACGGCGAATGGGTGCTGGTGCGGATGCGCCACGATCGCACCGGCGGCAAGCGCACCAATTGGCTGCTGATCAAGCATCGTGACGAGGCCGCGCGCGAAGGCAAGGCCAACGACGTGCTGGAGCAGGACGACTCCGTCGCCTCCGGCCGCAGCATGGACGAGATCGCCGCCGGCAAGGGCAAGGGGCCGAAGCCGTTCATGACGGCAAAGCGCGCCCGCGCCTCGGCCGGCGCGGAATGGGATTCCAACAAAGGCATGGCCGCGAACGCGCACACCAGCGCGAAGCGTTCGCTGGCGAAGACGAAGGCGATGCCGGACTTTATCGGCCCGCAACTCTGCACCTTGCGCGAACGCCCGCCCGCAGGCGCGGGCTGGGGCCATGAGATCAAGTTCGACGGCTACCGTATTCAATTGCGGGTCGCGGCCGGCGACGTTTCGCTGCGCACCCGCAAGGGTCTCGACTGGACCGCGAAATTTCCGGCGATCGCCGCCACCGCGAAAAAACTGCCGGACTGCATCATCGATGGTGAGATCGTCGCGCTGGATGAGAAGGGCGCGCCGGATTTCGCTGGCCTGCAAGCAGCGCTGAGCGACGGCCAGACCGACCAACTGATATTCTTCGCGTTCGATCTCTTGTTCGCCGACGGCCGCGATTGGCGTGATCAACCGCTGGCGGAACGCAAGGCCGCGCTGGCTGAATTGCTGGAGCGCAGCATCAGCAAAACCACGCGCGGCGATATCCGTTATGTCGAGCATTTCGAGACCGGCGGCGACGCGGTGCTGCGCTCCGCGTGCCGGATGTCGCTGGAAGGCATCATCTCCAAGCGGCTCGATGCGCCGTATCGCTCGGAGCGCACCATGGACTGGATCAAGTCGAAATGCCGCGCCGGCCACGAGGTGGTGCTGGGCGGCTGGCAGAGCAACGGCGGCAAATTCCGCTCGCTGATGGCCGGCGTCCATCGCGGCGATCATCTGATCTATGTCGGCAATGTCGGTACCGGCTTCGGGCAGGATGTCGTCAAGCGGCTGATGCCGAAGTTGAAGGCCAATGCCGCAAGCACGAGTCCGTTCGGCGGCAGGAACGCGCCGGCGAAGAAGGCCGATGTGCATTGGCTCCGTCCTGACCTTGTGGCCGAGATCGAGTTCGCCGGCTGGACCGGCGGAGGTAACATCCGGCAGGCGGCGTTCAAGGGCCTGCGTCAGGACAAGCCGGCCGACGAGGTGGTGGCCGAGCGCCCGGCCTCGGCAAAGGAGACGCAGGTGGCGACGCCCACGCCGAAAGCATCGCGGACCAAAAGCAACCCGGTTCGTCGTGCCGCAACCGCGCGACCATCGGAGCAGGCAGTGGTGATGGGCGTGCCGATCAGCCATCCCGATAAGGCGTTGTGGCCGGACGACGGCGAGGGCGCGCCGATCACCAAACTCGATCTCGCATCCTATTTCGAGGCGGTCGGCGACTGGTTGATGCCGCATATCAAAGGGCGGCCGTGTTCGATCGTCCGCGCGCCGGACGGCATCGACGGCGAAAAATTCTTCCAGCGCCACGCCATGAAAGGCTCGTCCAACCTGCTCGAGATGGTGAAGGTCTCCGGCGACCGCCAACCCTATCTCCAGATCGATCGCGTCGAAGGCCTGGCCGCGGTAGCCCAGATGGGCGGCATCGAACTGCACGCCTGGAACAACGCGCCGGACGATCCTGCGACACCGGGGCGGCTGGTGTTCGATCTCGATCCGGCGCCGGATGTCGGCTTCGACAAGGTGATCGACGCGGCGCAGGCCATGCGGGAGCGACTGGACGCTCTCGGGCTGGTGTCGTTCTGCAAGACCACCGGCGGCAAGGGGCTGCATGTGGTGACGCCGCTGGCGGTGAAGAAATCCGACAAATTGACGTGGAGCGACGCGAAGGCGTTCGCCAAGGAGGTCTGCCGCCGCCTCGCCGATGACGAGCCTGACCGCTATCTCATCACGATGGCGAAGGCGCAGCGCAACGGAAAGATATTCCTCGATTACTTGCGCAACGATCGGATGGCGACGGCGGTGGCGCCGCTGTCGCCGCGCGCACGGCCGCTGGCGACGGTGTCGATGCCGCTGACCTGGACGCAGGTGCGCGCCGGGCTCGATCCAAAGCGCTTCACGCTGCGCACCGTGCCGAAGTTGCTGAAGACCCTGAAGGCGTGGCGGGATTACGACGACGGCGCGCGGCCGCTGCGCGAGGCGATCCGCCGTCTTGCGGAAGAATGATCAATCGTCATTGCGAGCGAAGCGAAGCAATCCAGTTTCTAAAGGTCGAATGAATTGGGATTGCCGTCGTCATGGCCGGGCTTGTCCCGGGTATCCACGTCTTAGATCGGCACTGTTTTTAGGACGTGGATACCCGGGACAAGCCCGGGCATGACGGATCAAATGAATGCAGAATGATCCAGCAAGAGCTGGATTGCTTCGTCGCTAACGCTCGCAATGACGGATCACTCCGGCGTTTCTCTGACGTCACTTCCTCTCCGCGCCTTGCGCGTAGAATGTCTTCGCGTCGGTGGTGAACGCGTTACGCGAGGGGGCGTGGGTGTAAAGCATGTGGCCGCCGCGATAGACCTTGAAGCTGACGCGATTCGTCAGCGTCTCCGGCAGGTGATCGACGACATATTTGCTGACGGCGTAGGGCGTGACCAGGTCGCTGTAGCCGCCCGCGATCATCACCCGGAACGTGGGATTGATGGCCAGCAACTGGCGCAGATCGTCTGAGACGCTGGCCATGGCGCGTCCACCGGAGCCCCAATCCCAGCGACCGTTCACGCCGTCCGCGAGCAGCGTGTAGGTCATCTCGGTCTTGAAGCCGAGTTCGTTGCGCGCGTAGCTGGCGAACGCGCCGCCATAGGCGCGGATGAATCCATCCAGCACCGGATCGTCGCTGTGGGCGCTGTCGGAGTCAGGAGAGGGATCGGGCGCCGCCAGCGTGACGTCGTAGCGGCTGACCAGCGCGTGCTCGCTGCCGCGCAGATGCTTGACATACGCATCGCGAATGAAACCGCGCCGCTTTCGGATCACATCAAGCGGCAGGCCGGTGGTGTCGGCGACGCGCTGGTAGAACGCATCCGCGCTTGGTCCGGTCGGTGCCGGTCCCGCCAGCGTCGTGAGATAGTCGGTCAAGGCGAAATGCTCGGCGGCTTGCTGGTCCTTCAGCGAGAAGGCGTTGCGGCGCTCGAGTTCGGCGGCGGCGAGCGACGGCAGTTGCAGCGCCGCGCCAAGCGCGAGGCGATTGCCGCCGAAAGTCAGCGCGCCGTCGAGCAGCGGCGACAGCATCACGATGCCGGAGACGACGATGCCTTGCTCGTTGCTCAAGGCGGACGCCATCTTGGCGGCGCGGAATCCGCCATAGCTTTCTCCGAGAAGATATGTCGATGCGCCGGTGCGCCCCCGATGCGACAGATAGAGCGCGACCGCCTTGGCGATGGCTTGCGCGTCCTGCCGCACGCCGTAGAAGTTCTTGGCGTCATCCGCCTTCGCGGTGCGGCTCCAGCCGGTGCCGATAGGATCGATCAGCACGAGGTCGGTGAAGGCGAGCCAGCTTTGCGGGTTGTCGACAAGTCTGGCGTTGGCGCCGTCGCGCTCGGTCGGCCCGAAGTCGAGTCGTCGCGGTCCCACCAGGCCGAGATTCAGAAACGCGGACGCAGCACCGGGACCGCCGTTGAAAACGAAGGTGATCGGACGATCCGCGCGACGGTCTTTGGCGACATAGCTGGTGTAGAACACCGCCGCGGAGCGCTGGCCGCTCTGGTCGTAGAGATTCAGCGTGCCGGCTGTCGCCGTATAGGCGAGTTGGCGTCCATCGAGGTCGAGCGTGTGATCGGAGACCGCATCGGCCGGCAGCAGATCCAGCACGCCGCCGCCCCGGTCGCTTTTCGCGTGCGGCGAATCCTGACGGGATGCGTCCTGATGCTGCGCGGATGTGGGGGAGCGGGCCGTGTCTTGCGACCACGCGGATGCAGGCAACGAAATCAGCGCGAGCGCGACCGCGCAATGAAGGAAGATGGGTTTCATAGCGCCTATTGTCGCGGAAGCGGCGCATGCGTTCCAGCAACGATCATGTGATCCCGCGACGCCATCTTTGCGGGATCGCCACGATTGCGTTGGCCGCTAGAGCGTTTCCTGTTCAGGCGGAAACGTCATTGCCGGGCTCGACTCGGCAATCCATCGTCCTTGAAGAAGATGGATGCGCGAATCAAGTCCACGCATGACGACCGATGATTCCATCAAAAGCGGAAAGCTTCTAAAACGAAGTGAATCAATGTTAGATCGTCATTGCGAGCGAAGCGAAGCAATCCAATCTTTCTTTCAAGAGTCTGGATTGCTTCGTCGCTAACGCAATGACGGACGAAGGAGCCGTCAAACTAAACTCATTCCGCTCTAGCGATAGTAATCGCGCCAATTGCGCTGGCGCGGCTGGCGGGTCAGCAGCACGCCCAGCGTGAAACCGATGGCGCCGGCAGCGAGCAGCGCGGTCATCGGCTGTTCCTTGATTTTCGCGGTCACCGCGCGGCTGCCGTCGCGATAATAGTCGTTGCCGGCATTGAGCGCGTCTTGCGCGTAGTTGCTCGCGGTCTCGCCAAGATCGCGCATCGCATCTTTGGCCTGACCGAATGCGTTCTGCGCGGTGCCGGCGGCTTCGCGCGCGCGTCCCGACATCTCCGTCTGCGGGTCGTCCATCACTTTGCCGAATGCACCTTCCGCCTTGCCGGCGATATCCTTGGCCGCTCCCGCGATCCGATCCTTGTCCATGCGATGATCTCCGTGGCGAATCTGTCGCCGTTGTCAGCTTCTCCCCTCAACGCGCCGCAACGGGCGAGAGTTCCGCGTGTTGATGACACACCGACGGATTGTCCATCGGATGCAACCGGCCGCAGCGACGGGTGTTGTGAGTGTCAGGGGCTGCGACAAAAATACAGGAGCAGCGAAATGATGGATGTTGCGAAGATCAAGGAACACATGGATGTGCTCGATTCCGCCGGCAAGAAAATCGGGCAGGTCGATCACATGGAGGGAAGCGACAAGATCAAGCTGACCAAGACCAGTTCGCCCGACGGCAAGCATCATCTGGTGCCATTGAGCTGGGTCGATCATGTCGACAGCCGCGTTCATCTCAACAAGCCGGTGAACGACATCAGCGCGTTGCAGAAGGCATCGTAGGCATCGTTCCGCGATGGGATCGGCGGAAGCCGACATCGCAAGAAAAAGCCCGCCGGTGAGGCGGGCTTTTTAAGGCGCTACACAATTCAAACCGTCATTGCGAGCGGGCGATCCGGCTTGAAAAGTCTGGATCGCTTCGTCGCGAACGGTGCTCGCGATGGCGAAAGAGACTCATCGACCGGAGGCGATGCCGCCGAAGTTGCTGCGAATCCAGTTCAAGACAAAACGCGGCAGCGGACTCGGGGTCGTGTAGTAAAGGTAATATAGCTCGCTCATGGCGGACTCCTTTTGGTTCCCGCCCGAGATAATCGTGCCGATGTCCGCCGCAACGTAAGGCCCGGCGCGGGAGGCATGCGCGAAACGCATGTCTCCCTCGGCCGATTCTTATCCGTGCAGCTTGGTTGCGGTTTCCGCGATTGTCCGGCCCTGATAGCGCGCACCGGCGAGTTCGTTGGCGCTGGGCAGGCGGCTGCCGTCGCCGTCGGTGATGGTGGTCGCGCCGTAGGGGGCGCCGCCGGTCACGTCCTTCACGCCCATCTGGCCGGCGAAGCCGTAGTTCAATCCCACGATGGTCATGCCGAAGTGCAAGAGGTTGGTGATGATGGAGAACAGCGTGGTCTCCTGGCCGCCATGCTGGGTCGCGCTCGACGAGAAGGCACCGCCGACCTTGCCGTGCAACGCGCCCTTGGCCCACAGCCCGCCGGCCTGATCGAGGAAGTTCGCCATCTGCGACGACATGCGGCCGAAGCGGGTGCCGGTGCCGACAATGATCGCGTCATAGTTGACGAGGTCGTTGATGTTGGCGATCGGCGCAGCCTGATCGAGTTTGTAATGCGCGGCTTTGGCGACCTCGGGCGGCACCAGTTCCGGCACGCGCTTGATGTCCACGGTGGCGCCGGCTTCGCGCGCGCCTTCGGCGACGGCGTTGGCCATCGCTTCGATGTGGCCATAGGCGGAATAATAAAGGACGAGAACTTTTGCCATGAGTGATCTCCGTTTGGTTGGCTGGAAAATAGGTTGGAGCGTTTTTGCTGGCGTCATTGCCGGGCTTGACCCGGCAATCCATCCGTTTTGAAAATTTTCCAAAGAGAGATGGATGCGCGGGTCAGGCCCGCGCATGACGGTGAGTGGTTGAGTTACGCCGCGTCGACGAGAACCAGTTCCGAATCCGCGAGCGCGGTGATCGTCAGGTTGCTCTCGTCGCTGATCGCGACGCCGTCGCGGGCATTGGCGCGCACGCCGTTCACCTCGATCGCGCCGGTGGCCGGCACCAGATAGCCGTTACGGCCCGCAGCCAGCGCATAGCTGACGCTTTCGCCGGCCTTCACCGTGGCCGCGACCACCCGCGCATCGGCGCGGATCGGCAGCGCGTCGGCGTCACCCTTGATGCCGCTGGCGAGGGTGACGAACTTGCCGGAGCGGTCGCCCTTCGGGAACGGCTTGGCGCCCCAGCACGGCTGGCCGCCGTCCTGCGTCGGCTCGATCCAGATCTGGAAAATCCGCGTCGTCACCGGTTCGAGATTGTATTCGGCGTGGCGGATGCCGGAGCCCGCGCTCATCACCTGCACGTCGCCGGCTTCCGTGCGGCCCTTGTTGCCGAGCGAATCCTGATGGGTGATGGCGCCTTCGCGGACGTAGGTGATGATCTCCATGTTGGCATGCGGGTGCGGCGGGAAGCCGGAATTCGGCGCGATCTCGTCGTCGTTCCAGACCCGCAGGCTGCCGTGGTTCATGCGCTTGGGGTCGTAATAGCTGGCGAACGCGAAATGGTGCTTGGCATTGAGCCAGCCGTGGTTGGCGGCGCCGAGGCTGTCGAAGGGGCGAAGTTCAATCATCGGGCAACTCCTGTCGAACGGGGGTTCGAACTCTGTTGGCGACTAGATATGCCTGCCCAATTGGCGTATAAATAGAAACTATCGAAACTCATTGTTTCTAGATTTTTGATGTCGAAACTCCCGGATTTCGAAGCGCTGGCGATCTTCGCCAAGGTGGTGGAACTGCGGTCCTTCGCGGCGGCGGCGAGCGAACTGGCGCTGTCGAAGGCGACCGTCTCCAAGGCCGTGGGGCGGCTGGAGGAGCGGCTCGGTGCCCGGCTGTTCAACCGCACCTCCCGCCGGCTGGCGCTGACCGACGCCGGGCGGACGCTGGCGGTGCGCGCCGCGCAACTGCTGGCGGACGGCGAGGCGGCGGAGAGCGAGGCGCTGGCGCAATCCGCCGCGCCGCGCGGGCTGGTGCGGCTGGCGGTGCCGATGACCTTCGGCGTCAAGGTGCTGGCGCCGCTGCTGCCGGACTTCCTGGCGCAAAATCCGGACGTCGCGGTGGACATGCACCTGAGCGACGCCATGGTCGACCTGATCGGCGAGGGCTTCGATATCGGCGTGCGGATCGCCAGCCTGCCGGATTCCTCGCTGGTGGCGCGACGGCTGTGCGCGATGCCGCGCCATACCGTGGCCGCGCCGGGCTATCTCGAACGCTACGGCCGCCCGACCCATCCGATGCATCTGGCACAGCATCGCTGCTTCGCCTACGCCTACCTCTCGACGCCGAACGTCTGGCACTTCACCAATGCCGCCGGTGAGGAGGCCACGGTGCGGCCGTCGGGGCAGTTACGCGTCAACAACGGCGAGGCGGTGCTGCCCGCCTTGATCGCCGGTCTCGGCATTGCCGACCTGCCCGACTTCATCGTCGGCGACGCCATCGCGGCCGGGCAGGTCGAGGTGATCCTGAAGGACTGGAAACAGACCGAAGGTGCGGTGCATCTGGTGATGCCGCCCGGCGGCCCGCGCCCGGCGCGGGTCGAGGCGCTGATCGATTTTCTCGCTGATCGTCTCGCTCGCGCGCGGCGGTAGCGATCTTCTACTTCGGACAAATCAACAGGCGTCATGCGCGGACTTGATCCGCGCATCCATCTTTCGAAAAGCGATGGATTGCCGGGTCAAGCCCGGCAATGACGCATCAAAATGTTCTATCGAAAAGCGAAGCGATAAGGTGGGACGCGAAGCGGGTTTCAAGCGCATCGCCGTTCGGCCTATAATGCCGCCGATGATTTGCAGCATTCGAGGACCATCGTTCGCATGACACAGGCTGATGTTTCCAACGCGCGGTTGCGCGCTCACGGCAAGGGGACGGCATGAGTCTCGACGCGATGTTCGACAAGGCGGCGGCCAATGCCGCGCCGGTCGCCTCCATTACCGTCCGCCGTCCGGACGACTGGCACGTGCATCTGCGCGACGGCACGATGCTCAATGCCGTGCTGCCGTTCACCGCCGCGCAATTCGCGCGCGGCATCATCATGCCGAACCTGGTGCCGCCGGTGACCACGGTTGAAGCCGCGAGCGCCTATCGCGACCGCATTCTGGCGGCGCGCCCGCAGGGCTCCGACTTCCAGCCGCTGATGACGTGCTACCTCACCGACATGACTTCGCCTGATGAGATCGAGCGCGGCCATGCCGAGGGCGTCTGGGTCGCGGCAAAACTCTATCCCGCCGGTGCCACCACCAACGCGCATCACGGCGTCACCAGCATTCCGGCGCTCGCGCCGGTGCTGGAACGGATGGAAAAGATCGGCATGCCGGTGCTGATCCACGGCGAATCCACCGATCCCGAGATCGACATCTTCGATCGCGAAGCGGCGTTCATGGAGCACAGCCTGCTGCCGCTGCTGGCGCGCCATCCCGGCCTCAAGGTGGTGATCGAACACGCCACCACGGCGGAGACGCTCGACATCGTCCGCGCCCACGCCGCGCGCGCAGCGGCGACGATCACGCCGCATCATCTCGTCATCAACCGCACCTCGATCTTCCAGGGCGGATTGCAGCCGCATCTCTATTGCCTGCCGGTGGCCAAGCGCGAGCGGCACCGGCTGGCGTTGCGCAAGGCGGCGACCTCGGGTGAAAGCTGCTTCTTCATCGGCACCGACACCGCGCCGCATCTGCGCACGCGCAAGGAAGCCGAATGCTGTTCGGCCGGCATCTTCGGCGGCGCCACCGCATTGCAGACTTACGTGCAGGTGTTCGACGAAGAAAACGCGCTGGATCGTTTCGAGACATTTGCCTCGCTCAACGGCGCGCGCTTCTACGGCATGGAGCCGAACAGCGGCACGATTACGCTGGAGCGCCGCGAAAGCCGCGTGATGGCGGCGGTCGGCGTCGACGACAGCGAAGTGGTTGTGTTTCGGGGCGGTGTCACGCTGCCATGGTCGCTCGTGACCTCCTGATTTCACCATGGGCTGAAAAGCGGACACGTGGCGAACTCGCGCGCTGATTCCATTCGCCAGCGCGGGATACGATTGACTTGACCTGACGCAAAATTAGCATTTTGTTGGTGCCCCCGTTTGGATATGCCGCCGGACGGCGGCATGCAGTTGTCGGCATTGAAGTTGTGTTCGGGACGCGCGCGGCGTGGGACTGACACATCGGGGGGATGATCGTGTCGGAAGAAGACCAGGCCAATCTGCGCGCGTCGGCGCTGCGCTTTCATGAACTTCCCAAACCGGGCAAGATCGAACTGACGCCAACCAAGCCGCTGTCCAACACGCGCGATCTGTCGCTGGCCTATTCGCCGGGCGTCGCCGCGCCGTGCGAGGAAATCGCCGCCGATCCGGAGCAGGCCTATCGCTACACCGCGAAGGGTAATCTTGTTGCCGTCATCTCCAACGGTACGGCCGTCCTCGGGCTCGGCAACATCGGCGCCGCAGCATCGAAGCCGGTGATGGAAGGCAAGGCGGTCCTGTTCAAAAAATTCGCCGGCATCGATGGCATCGATATCGAGATCGCGGAAAACGATCCGGCCAAGCTGATCGAAATCATCGCGCCGCTGGAGCCGAGCTTCGGCGGCATCAATCTGGAAGACATCAAGGCGCCGGATTGTTTCCTGGTGGAGGAAACATTGCGCGAGCGCATGAAGATTCCGGTCTTCCACGACGACCAGCACGGCACCGCGATCATCGTCGCCGCCGCCGTCCTCAACGCGATGCAATTGGTCGGCAAGGATATCGGCAGCGTCAAGATCTGCACGTCGGGCGCGGGCGCGGCAGCCATCGCCTGCATGGACATGCTGATCGCGGTCGGCGCCAAGCGCGAGAACATTTTCATCGCCGACAGCAAGGGCCTCGTTACAGCGAAACGCGGCAACTCGGTCGACCGCTGGCGCGGCGCGTTCGCGCAGGAGACGGACGCGACCGAACTCGCCGACGTGATGGCCGGCGCGGACATTTATGTCGGCCTGTCGCAGGCCGGCGCGCTGAAGCCGGAAATGATCCGCGACATGGCGGCCAATCCGGTCATTCTCGCGCTATCCAATCCGGTGCCGGAGATCATGCCGGAAGTCGCCATCGCGGCGCGGCCGGATGCGCTGATCTGCACCGGACGCTCCGACTATCCGAACCAGGTCAACAACGTCCTGTGTTTCCCCTTTATCTTCCGTGGCGCGCTGGATTCCGGCGCGACGGTGATCAACGAGGACATGAAGCGTGCCGCCGCCTATGCCATCGCGCAACTCGCGCACGAACCGGCGATGGACGTCACCGCCAGCGGCGCGCCGGCGACGTTCGGGCGCGATTATCTCATTCCCTCGCCGTTCGATCAGCGGTTGATCCTGCGCATTGCGCCGGCGGTGGCGCAGGCGGCGATGAACAGCGGCGTGGCGCGGCGGCCGATCGCCGACATGGCGGCCTATCAGGACAGCCTCAAGCGCTTCGTGTTCCGCTCCGGCCTCGTCATGAAGCCGATGATCGAGCAGACGCTCAACAAGAACATCCGCGTCGCCTTCGCCGACGGCGAGGACGAGCGGGTGCTGCGCGCCGCGCATGTGTTGATCGTCGAATCGATCGCGCGTCCGATCCTGATCGGGCGGCCGACGGTGATCGAGCAGCGCTTCGAGCGATTGGGATTGCCGCTGCGCGCCGGCGACATCGAGATCATCAATCCGGAGGACGATCCGCGCTATCGCGATTACGTTACGCTCTATCATTCCTTGCAAGAGCGCAACGGTGTGACGCTGGACGGCGCGCGCGCCATCGTGCGCACCAATACCACCGCGATCGGCGCGCTGGCGGTGCGGCGCGGCGATGCCGACGCGCTGTTGTGCGGACTGGAAGGCGATTTCCCGCGCCACGCGCAGGAGGTGCAATCGATCCTGGGTCTTGCCGACGGCGTCTCGCATCTGTCCACGCTGTCGGTGCTGATCATGCCGCGCGGTACGTTCTTCCTCGCGGATACCTACGTCAACGTCGATCCCGATGCCGACGAACTGGTGAAGATCACCTTGCAGGCGCGCGATCACATGAGCCGTTTCGCGATCAAGGCGAAGGTGGCGCTGCTCAGCCACTCGGCGTTCGGCTCGCGCGACGCCGCCTCCGCCGCCAAGATGCGCGAGGTCTATCGCAAGCTGAAGGCGATCGCGCCCGATCTTTTGGTCGAAGGCGAAATGCCGGGCGATCTCGCCGTCAACGAAACCCTGCGCAAGAATTACATTTCCGATCCGGCGTTCGCGGGTGAAGCCAATCTCCTGATCTTCCCCAATCTGGAAGCGGCGAACCTGTCGCTGACCCTGCTCGCGGAGATCAACAACGGCCTTCCCATCGGCCCCATCCTGATGGGCACCGGCAAGGCCGCCCACGTGCTGGCGCCGACGGTGACGAGCCGCGGCATCATCAACATGGCCGCGATCGCAGCGGCAGAGGCGGTGAAGGGCTGAGGCGGGCGTGAGAGGCAGAGGCGCATAGAAGCGTTTCCGTCATGGCCGGGCATAGCCGTTCGAAGAACGGCGTCGCTTCGCTCGCCTATGTCCCGGCCATCCACGTCTTAAACACAACGTAGGCTCAAAAACGTAGATGGCCGGGACAAGCCCGGCCATGACGGCTGATAGTGCAAGTGATGTAACGAACGTGAGAGTTCGCCTTCCTCACACCCAGGGGCGCGCTTCGTGGGCCTTGGCCTCGTAGCTCGTGATCGAGGCCTTCTTCTCCATCGTCAGGCCGATGTCGTCGAGGCCGTTCATCAGGCAGTGCTTGCGGAAGGCGTCGATCTCGAACTTGACCTTGCCGCCGTCGGGACCACGGATTTCCTGATTGGCGAGGTCGACGGTCAGCGTCGAGTTGGCGCCGCGCTCGGCGTCGTCGAACAGCTTGTCGAGGTCTTCCTGCGACACGCGGATCGGCAGGATGCCGTTCTTGAAGCAGTTGTTGTAGAAGATGTCGCCGAACGAGGTCGAGATCACGCAGCGGATGCCGAAGTCGAGCAGCGCCCACGGCGCGTGCTCGCGGCTCGAGCCGCAGCCGAAGTTGTCGCCCGCCACGAGGATCTTGGCGTTCTTGTAGGCCGGCTTGTTGAGCACGAAATCCGGGTTGTCGCTGCCGTCGTCGTTGTAGCGCTGCTCCGAGAACAGGCCCTTGCCGAGGCCGGTGCGCTTGATGGTCTTGAGGTACTGCTTCGGGATGATCATGTCGGTGTCGACATTGATGATCTTCAGCGGCGCCGCGACGCCTTCCAGCGTGGTGAATTTGTCCATAACCGTTCCCGGGTTCCAGAAATGCGCCGTGGGGCGCAAAGTGCAGGGGTTTTTAGCCAAATATGGCCGCCGCTCCAAGGCCCATTTGCGCAAGGCTCATACGCAAGACTAATCCGCGACGCTGGCCTCGATGGCCTCCATGTCGTCGTCCGACAGCCCGAGATGGTGGCCGATCTCGTGGACCAGCACGTGGCGGACGATGAATCCGAGCGTTTCATCGTGGCTAGCCCAGTATTCCAGGATCGGGCGGCGGTAGAGCCAGATCATGTTGGGCAGGGGCGCGATCTCTTCGTTGCTGCGGAACGGCAGCCCGAGGCCCTGAAACAGCCCGAGAATGTCGAATTCGCTCTCCGCGTCGAGTTCGTCCAGCACCTCGTCGGTGGCGAAGTCGTCGACCCGGATCACGACGCCGGCGCAGACGTCGCGAAAGACCTGCGGCAGCGTCGCCAGTTGTTCGCGCGCCATCGCCTCGAGGTCGGCGAGGGAGGGGGCTTTTGCCCCGGTCCAGGCCGGTGTCTCCGGCTCTGGCGGAGTGGTTTCTGCAAAGTCTGGCATGGGCATTCCGCCGCGAAAATTACTGTCCGATCTGGTATTGGTGGACCCTAGCAAATATAAGCGGCGGGCGTCTCCGAGCCATGGTGGCGGGATGTCGCCGGGCGGTTGACGCCGGCGCGGCAATCGGGGACCGTATCGGCAACGACGGGAAGACTGGCGGGGCGTCATGACGCAGATGGGGAAAGTGATGCTGGCGGCGGCGATGACCGCAGCTCTCGGCATCGGACTTGGCGGCGGCACGGCAACGGCCGCTGAGAGGACCGCTCCGCACGTCAGCGCGGCGGGACATGCCAGCGCGCCGACGGCCAGCGATCTTTCGGCCCAGCGTCGTGCCCATCGCCGCGCGCCGACCCGCATCCGGGTGCATCCGCGCTATCAGCGGCTTGGCCCCAACGCGGTGCGCGAATGCAGCGCGACCTACGTGCAGGAATTCCGGCCGAGCGGCACCGTCATCGTGCCGCGCATGCATTGCTTCTGGCGGCAAGGCTGAGTCTCTCCCGAAAGAACCAACGCACACGCTAAAACTAACGCGTATGCATCACGCGTTCAGGTCCGCACGGAACAATCCTTGCGGGCGCGCGTTCTCACGGCGCGACATTCCGACGCTGTTGATTCCACGTCGCCGATTTCGATGCGCGGAATGTCGCAGGGGTATTCATTTTGCGTTCACCTGGCCAATCCTAGCCTCATCTCGCCATCGGCCGGAAACCGGTGCTGGTCTTTCACACGCCACCTCGAGGGAGAACATTGATGTTCGTCAGAAAAATTCTCGGCCTGCTCGCCATCGGCGGATTGCTCGTCGTCGCGGCGCCGACGCCGCAAGCGGAAGCAGCATCGCCGCTGACCCCGGGCGTCACCACTGCGGTCCAGCAGGGCTCCGCCGGGATGGTGACACAGGTTCAGCACCGCCGGCATCATCATCGCCATTATTATCCGCGGCCGCGCTACCATCATCACCACCGCCATCACTACGTGCCGCGCGTCTATGTCCCGCGTCATCATTACCACCGCCATCATCACCACTATCGCCGGTGGTGATCGGCCGGACCGGTCAACGGAAACAGGCTCGCTGCGGCGGGCCTGTTTTTTTGCGGCGGTGCGAGCGGCGGTGCGCCGATCCGGATTCAAATTTAAGACAATCGAAAGCTGCGCGCGGTAGAGTTATGCGTCCGGAATACGTGATCTCCGATATGTAGAGCGTTGTTGTTTTAAGTTCTTTTCAGTGGCCGCAGGAGTTCCTGCCATGGCGTGGGAAAACCGCAAGAATCCGCGCGTGAGTTTCGAGCGCGGCGTTACGGTTCAGATGATGGCGATCGACGGCACCTGGCGGCGCAATTGCGTGATGCAGGACGCGTCCGACAGCGGCGCGCGCCTGATGGTTCAGGGGTCGATCGAGGGGCTTGAGTTGGAGGAATTCTTCCTGCTGCTGTCGTCGAACGGTCTGGTCTACCGGCGCTGCCGTCTGGTGAGATTGCAGGGCGAGGAGATCGGCATCGAATTCCTTAAGCCGGTGGCCGGGAAGGCGAAGGGCCGCGGCGCGCGATAGAATTGCTGCGAAGGATGGTCTGCAAAACCGGAATCCGGGTGGCGCGGCGCCCGCGATCGCGACATGATGGCCATGGTCCCGCGACGTGAGCGTATGGCCTGCGCGGGATCGGCCCTCTCAGGCAGGACATTCGCCATGACCGCTCATTCCTTCGCCATGTTCGACACCGCGATCGGCGCCTGCGGCATCGTCTGGGGTGCGCACGGCATCGTCGGCGTGCAACTGCCGATGTCGAGCGCTGACAAGACCCGGCTGCGCTTGCAGCAGCGTTACGGCGACCTCGTCGAAACCGCACCACCGGCGGACGTGCAACACGCCATCGACGGCATGATCGAATTGCTCGATGGCAAGCCGAACGACCTCGCCGATATCGCGCTGGATCTCTCGGAGGTGCCGGAATTCCACCAGCAGGTTTACGCGATCGCCCGCACCATCGCGCCCGGCAAGACGCTGACTTATGGCGATATCGCCAAACGCCTCGGCGGCGTCGAACTGTCGCGCGATGTCGGGCAGGCGCTCGGCCGCAATCCGTGCCCGATCGTGGTGCCGTGCCATCGCGTGCTGGCGGCCGGCGGCAAGCCGGGCGGCTTCTCCGCCAACGGCGGCGTCGCCACCAAGCTCAAGATGCTGGAGATCGAAGGCGCCTACGTGAACCACACGCCGTCGCTGTTCGACTAGAGATTCGTCTACGCCTTCGGCGGCACCGAGATCTTCACCGACGGCCGCTTCAGCATGGTCCTGTTGAAGGCCGCGAGTTTCGGGAACGCCTTGCGCCAGTCCTGATCGGGGAAGCGGAAGTCGGCATAGCCGAGCGCGCAGGCGAGCGCGATCTGGGTGATGTCGAGCGGCCGCGCCAGCACGTCGGGCGACGCGTTGAAGCGCGCGAAACCTTGCCAGGCGCGGTCCCATTGATCGTCGAACCACACGTCCCAGGATTTGCTCTTGGGGCGCAGCAGCCGTTCGTAGCGGCACAGCAGCATGGCGTCGAGCATGCCTTGCAGCAGCGAATGCTCGGTCTTGACCTTCCAGCGCTCGGGGCCGTTCAGCGGCATCAGCTTGCCGCCGCCGGCGAGATCGTCGAGATATTCGCAAATGACCAGCGAGTCCGCGATGGCGCTGCCGTCGTCGAGGATCAGCACCGGCAATTTGCGCAGCGGGTTGATGTCGTGGGCGTATTGCTCGTTCGGCGTCCCCGGCGCGACGGCGGTGGGCACCAGTTCGATGCGGTCGATCAGCTCGAGTTCGATGGCGCAGATGCGCACCTTGCGGGCGAACGGCGACGCCGGGGAAAATGTCAGCTTCATCTGAAACGCCCTTGGCGTGATGGTGGGAAATCGCGGGGGCCGGCGTGCGAGTTGCGCGACCCATCGCCGCGCAACTCCGTTATGGTGATCAGGCTGCGACGACCTTCTGCCGCTGCTCGCCGAGCTTGGCGATGCCGAGCGTCATGACGTCGCCGACGTTGAGGAATTGCGGCTGCGGCTTCATGCCCATGCCGACGCCCGGAGGCGTGCCGGTGGTGATGACGTCGCCCGGCATCAAGGTCATCATGCCGGAGAGATAAGAGACGATCTGCGCGACATTGAAGATCATGGTCGCGGTCGAGCCGGTCTGGCGGCGCTCGCCGTTGACATCGAGCCACATGTCGAGCTTCTGCACGTCGCCCACTTCATCGGCGGTCACCAGCCACGGGCCGAGCGGGCCGAAGGTGTCGTGCGATTTGCCCTTGGTCCAGTTGCCGCCGCGCTCGATCTGGAAGTTGCGCTCGGAGACGTCGTTGCACACCGCGTAGCCGGCGACGTGCTTCAGCGCCTCGGCCTCGCTGACGTATTTGGCGCGGGTGCCGATCACCAGCGCGAGTTCGACTTCCCAATCGAGCTTGGTCGAGCCGCGCGGCTTCTCGACGTCGTCATTGGCGCCGCACAATGCGTTGTTGCCCTTCATGAACACCACCGGCTCGGCCGGGATCGGCAGGCCGGATTCGGCGGCGTGGTCGGCGAAGTTGAGGCCGATGGCGATGAACTTCGGGCTGCCGCCGACCGGCGAACCGAGCCGTGGCGAGCCGCTGACGGCGGGGAGTTTCGCGGCATCGAGCGCCGCGAGCTTCGCCAGCCCGGCCGGCGAGAAAGCATCGCCGGCGAGGTCGCCGATCTGGCCCGAAAGGTCGCGCAACTGGCCGGATGCATCGATCAGGCCCGGCTTTTCGCTGCCGATCGCGCCATATCTCACAAGTTTCATCGTGGTCTCCCTGCGGTCTTGTTGGTCGGTCTCTTGAGGATATCTCTTGGAACAACGCGCGGCCGAATTCAACCGCGCGGGTGAAAACGGGACGCGGCGGGCGGTTACACCTCGAGGCGGAAGGCCTCGCCGTCGCGCTTGATGTGGCCGGCGGTGAAATGCCCGCCGATCACCAGGGTCGGCGTGTCGGCGAAGCGGCCGAACAGCATGCGCCGGCTCTCGGTCGACTGCACCGGATCGGTATCGAAATTCGACGCCCAGTCGAGATGCGCCATCTGGCACGGGTGATGGGCGACGTCGCCGGTGAGCAGCGCCTCCTTCCCGTCGGAGCGGATCAGGATGCTCATGTGGCCGGGGCTGTGGCCCGGCGTCGAAATCAGCGACACCTCGTCGGACAATTTTGCGTCGCTGGCGACCAGATCGGCGCGCCCGGCATCGACGATGGGCTTCACCGAGTCCTCGAACACCGCGCGGTGCTCGGCGCTGTCGCTGTGGGCCGCCCAATAGTCGTATTCGGTCTTGCCGAACACATAGCGCGCGCGGGGGAAGGTCGGCACCCATCGGCCGTCCTTCAGCCGGGTATTCCAGCCGACATGATCGACGTGCAGATGCGTGCACAGCACCATGTCGATCGACTCCGGCGCGTAGCCCGCGTCGCTCATCGTCTTCAGGAACGGCGTGTTGAGGTTATTCCAGGTCGGCACGCCGCGGCCCTGCTTGTCGTTGCCGATGCAGGTATCCACCACGATGCGCTGCGACGGCGTCTCCACCACCAGCGAATGCACGCTCATGCGCAGCCGCCCTTCGTCATTGGCGAAGTGCGGCATCAGCCAGGGCATCTGCTGGATCTTTTCGGGGGTGGCCTGCGGCAGGATGAACCGGGTGTGTCCCACCGTCTCCATCTCGACGATTTTCGTGATTTTGACCCGGCCGACGGTCCAGTACATCCGCTTCTCCCGTTTGTATCTGCTTTCAAAGATGAAACTTTCGTGTGTTCCGCGCAATGGATCGTCTCGCGGGCGCTGGCGTTGTCCTGTCGGGCCGCAACAGGAGCGAGCAATGCCGGAATTGACCATTTCCGCCGAACAGGTCGGCTATCTTATCGAGAAGGCGCGTGAATTCGATGCCAAGGATGAACTGACAGATGTGGCGTCCGGCTCCAATGCCAGCGACGATCGCATGATCGACGTACTCGAGGATCATGCCGACGATCCGGTGGTGCGCGAGATCGCCGGCTTCATCAACGCCATGAGCGTGGACGAGCAGATCGATCTGGTCGCCTTGATGTGGCTTGGCCGGGGCGACGGCTCGATCGAGGAGTGGGAAGCCCTGCGGGCCGAGGCTGCGCGCAATCATAATCATCGTACTGCCGGCTATTTGCTGGGTGAGCCGTTGCTAAGCGATTTTCTCGCCGAAGGCCTCGATGAGTTCGGCCTGACCTGGAACAACGAGCGTACCACGCCGGCTGGGTAGGGTGGCATAAGTTGAAGATTACTCGACGGAGTCATCCTGAGTATCTGCTCGAAATGTAGCACGTCGAATCAAACAAACTCGACGTCGCCCCCGCGCAGGCGGGGGCCCATAACCCCTGGCGTCGATTGTCATCAACAATCTTGCCTATCGTGTACGGAGCCGAACCGCTGCGGCGTATGGGTCCCCGCCTGCGCGGGGACGACGTTTCTCGCGCTGAGAATCTGCCACAAGACGAATTTCCGATCAGGCACTCAAGATAGTGCGTCGCGTGGTCCCAACCCTCCGGCACTGTTACGCCTACATCGTGCCCGGGAAGGCGCCACCGTCGAGCAAAATGTTCTGCCCGGTGATGAAGCCGGATTTCGCGCCGCACAGGAAGGCGCAGGCGAGGCCGAACTCCTCCGCGTCACCGAAGCGGCCGGCGGGATTCTCGCTGGCGCGCTGCTTCATGATCTCCTCGGTGGAGACGCCGGCGGCCTTGGCCTGCCCCGCCGAGACGTTGCGGATGCGGTCGGTGTCGAACGGCCCCGGCAGCAGGTTGTTGATGGTGACGTTGTGGCGCACCGTCTTGCGCGACAGGCCGGCGACGAAGCCGGTGAGGCCGCTGCGCGCGCCGTTGGAGAGAGCGAGCACGTCGATCGGGGCTTTCACAGCAGCCGAAGTGATATTGACGATGCGGCCGAACTTGCGCGCGATCATGCCGTCCACCGTCGCCTTGATCAGTTCGATCGGCGTCAGCATGTTGGCGTCGAGCGCCTTGATCCAGTCCTCGCGGGTGAAGGTGCGGAAATCGCCCGGCGGCGGGCCGCCGGCATTGTTGACCAGAATGTCGGGATCGGGACAGGCCTTCAGCGCGGCGGCGCGGCCTTCCGGCGTGGTGATGTCGCCGGCGACCTCAACGACCTCGATGCCCGGGAAGGCCTTGCGGATTTCGGCCGCGGTCTTGGCCAGCGCCTCGGCGCCGCGCGCGGTGAGGGTGAGATTGACGCCTTCGGCGGCCAGCGCCATGGCGCAGCCGCGTCCCAGGCCCTTGCTGGATGCGCACACCAGTGCGCGACGGCCCTTGATTCCCAGATCCACGGTTTCACTCCCCGTTTCTTGATGGTTGTCGACGATGGGCCGGACCTTAGCCAAAGCATGACGCCCTGATAAGCCCGCAAAGCCCCCTGAAACGCATATCTGCCCCTGCGCGGCGGTGCGTTACAGCCTGTATTGACGCTTGAGCCGGTCGATATAGGCCGTGACATCCGGCGGCAGCGATTTGATGCCCTGCGCTCCGGCCCATGACAGCATGGGGCGCAGCGACGACTGGCTGAGAAACGCCGGCTGGCGGTTCACGGGCATCAACTGATCGATAATCAGCACCAGCGTGATCGCCACCAGAAACAGCCGCACCGCACCCAGGCTGTTGCCTGCGGTGCGAATTGCTGGATCGCCAATTACGCCCGCATCTCGGCCTTGATCATATCTGCCGCCTTCTCGCCGATCATGATGGTCGGTGCGTTGGTGTTGCCGCCGATCAGGGTCGGCATGATCGAGGCATCGACGACGCGCAGGCCGTCGAGGCCGTGCACCTTCAGCGTCGGGTCCACCACCGCCGTCGGATCATCGACGCCCATCTTGCAGGTGCCGACGGGGTGATAGACGGTGTCGACGCGCTGGCGCAGCAGTTCGCGGATCGCGTCGTCGCTCTCGATTCCCGTGGTGAAGACGTCGGACGTCTGGATCGCCTTCAACGCCGGCGCATCGAGCAGTCGCTTCGTCACCTTGAAGCCGGCCACCATGGCGTCGAGGTCGGCCTCGTCGCCGAAGAAGTTCGGATCGATCGCCGGCGCGCGCATCGGATCGGCGTCCTGGAGCCAGACGCTGCCGCGGCTTTTCGGCCGCAGCAGGCAGACGTGGCAGGAGAAGCCGACGCGATTCCACGCCGGCTTGCGGCCGTGATCGTCGATCATGCCGGTGCAGAAATGAAGCTGCACGTCCGGCACCTCGAGATCAGGCCGCGTCTTCAGGAAGCCGCCGCATTCGGCGACGTTCGATGTCATCGGACCGCGCCGCTCGCGGCGATACTGCAGGATGCCCTTGAAGATGCGCGAGAGGCCGGGGAACGACAGGCCGGCGAAGTACGGTGCGTCCGAGGTGAAGCCGAACACGAAGTCGGGATGGTCCTGCAAGTTCTGTCCGACGCCGGGCAGATGATGCGTCGAGGCGATGCCGAGTTTTGCGAGCGCCGCCGCGTCGCCGACGCCAGACAGCATGAGGAGTTGCGGCGTCTGGAATGCGCCGAGACTGAGGATCACCTCGCGCCGCGCACGGATTTCGAACGTCTCCTTGCCGCGCCGGTATTTCACGCCGACGGCGCGCTTGCCGTCGAAGATGATGCGGGTGGCGTGCGCGCCGGTCTCGACTTTGAGATTCGGCCGGCTTCCCATGAACGGATGGATGTAGCCGCGCGCGGCGCTCCAGCGCTCGCCGTTCTTCTGGGTCACCTGATAGACGCCGAGACCTTCCTGTTCGGCGCCGTTGAAGTCGTCGCGAATGTGGAATTGCGCCTCGCGCGCGGCTTGCAGGAAGATGTCGTGAACCGGATTGTCCGATTGCAGGTTGGAGACGCTGAGCGGGCCGCCCTTGCCGTGATACTCGCCGTCGAGCGCGGCGTTGTCTTCCGAGCGCTTGAAGTAGGACAGCACGTCGGCATAGGACCAGCCGGTGTTGCCGAGCGCGGCCCAATGATCGTAGTCGGCGCGATGGCCGCGAATATAGACCATGGCGTTGATCGCTGACGAACCGCCGAGCGCCTTGCCGCGCGGCTGATAGCCAATGCGGTTGTTGAGCCCGGCCTGCGGCACGGTGTCGAAGGCCCAGTTGTTGACCTTGCCGGACACCATCAGCACCAGCGCGCCCGGCGTGTTGACGACCCAGTTGTCGCCCTTGCCGCCGGCTTCCAGCAGCGCCACCGAGACGCTGGGGTCTTCCGACAGGCGGCTCGCCACCGCGCAGCCGCCCGATCCGCCTCCCACGACGACAAAATCGAATGTGTCGGTCACTGTTCGCTCCCTTGGAATTTTTCTTGGAATGGTCTCGAGCCCGGCGGTTGGTCCGCCGCGTCGTTACGACAGGAATCGCAGCAATTTTTCCATACGCGCCATTGTCGCGCCATAGGGCGGATAGAGATCGGCGAAACGATTGAACTTTGAGCGATAGAACACCGGCTTCAACTTGCTGAAGGTGCGAAAACCCCATTCGCCGTGATAGGCGCCGATCCCCGATGCGCCGACGCCGCCCATCGGCTGATTGATTTGCGTGAAGTGAAACAGGCAATCATTGACGGTGACGCCGCCGGAGACGGTCCGCGTCAACACCTCGTCCCGCGCCGCATCGTCCGTGCCGAACCAGTACAGCGCCAGCGGCCGGTCGCGTTCGTTGATGAAGGCGATGGCCTCTTTGGTCCCGGCGCAGTCCACCACCGGCAGGACGGGTCCGAAGATTTCCTCCTGCATCACCTTCATCTCCGGCGTCGCGCCGAGAATGACGGTGGGCGGAAATTTGCGCACCGCCTGCCAGGCCGGGTCATCGGCGGTCGCGGGCTGGATGACGCGTCCGCCCTTCGCCGCCGCGTCGCTGACCAGCCCTTCGAGGCGGGCATAATGCTGGCCGGAGACGATGGAGGTGTAGTCCGGATTGCCGGGCGAGGTGCCGTACATCCGCCGCATGTTCGCCGCAACTTTCCCGGCGAAATTTTCGGCGGATTCCTTCGCCACCAGCGCATAGTCCGGCGCGATGCAGGTCTGCCCGGCATTGAGCAATTTGCCGTAAGCGATCCGTTCAGCGGCCCGATCGAGATTCGCGGAAGCGTCGACGACCGCCGGCGACTTGCCGCCGAGTTCGAGCGTGATCGGCGTGAGATTACGCCCGGCCGCTTCCGCGACCAGGCGACCAACGCGCGTCGAGCCGGTAAACATCAGATGATCGAACGGCAACGCCGCAAAAACTTCCGCGATGTTGCCGTCGATGCCGGTGACGGTGATATCGGTTTCGTCGAACGTATCGGCAATCACCTGTTTTAACAGCGCGGAAAAACGCGGCACCAGTTCGCTCGGCTTGATGATGACGCGGTCGCCAGCGGCAATCGCCGCCACCGCCGGCGCGAGCGTGAGTTGCAGCGGATAATTCCACGGCGCAATGATGCCGACCACGCCGAGCGGCTGCGGCAACAGGCGATTTTTCGCCGGCCAGAATTGCGGCTGCGTCGCCACACGCTGCGATGCCATCCAAGACTTGAGATGCTTGCGCGCGTGCTTGATCTCACCCTGCACCAGCAGCGTCTCCGCCATCGTGGTTTCGATCGCCGAGCGATGCCCGAAGTCCGCCGAGATGGCTTGCTGGAAACGCGTTTCGTTCGCCGCCAGCATCGTGCCAAGACGGTTCAATCGTTCGAGCCGCTCATCCAGCGTGGGCGGCGGCTGCTGGCGCGACAGCGCGACCATGCGGCGAAAGCCTGCTTCGAGAGCGCTGCTGCCCGGAGATGTGACGGATTGGTCCATGGGATCCTCGAAGCTGGTCTGACGGCGCGCAATGCTGTGCTTTTGCGGGCGAGGGAGCAAGCAGATCGAAGACCGCCCGGCGAAATAAGCGAGGTTTCCAACGCGACCATGCAAATCCGTCACTCGCGCTCCAAACCGCGCTGGCCTCCGCCCAGTGTGGCGACGCGCGGGTCAATCTGGTTCCGGCTGTCATAAAATGTTGAAAAGAACGGTCGTGGCCCCTTCCCAAAGCGAGCGAGCATTGGTACATACGCCCCGCGCCGTCGGCTTTTGCTGCGGTTGCCTTCTCAGGAAGCCTTGAGCCGGGTCAATCGACGCCTTTCGGCGTTGAATTGGCCTCGTTTCCCCTGTCAAGGCGTGCATCGATTTATCGCGGGGTGGAGCAGCCCGGTAGCTCGTCAGGCTCATAACCTGAAGGTCATAGGTTCAAATCCTATCCCCGCAACCAAACAACACATTGATTCTTCAATGTAATTGAAAGGCCGCCTCTTGGGGCGGTTTTTCTTTTTGGTGGCTATGCCGCCGGCGCATCGTCACCGACGAGCGAATGGTGCGCGGCGCCCGGCGGGATGACTCATGCGCCTGTGGTGTTGGCCTTTTGGCGTGGGTATTCCGATGGTTCTGCGGCCTAGCTTGTCGTTGGCTGTCTTGGCTCGAGCGTGTCGTGCCATGACACGCTCACGGCGTATCGAGTGTTCAAACTCCGCAAATACGCCAGGCTTTTGAACGTGGCTCGTTCCTGAGGGTGCAATCGGCAGTGAAGCCATAGGATCAGGCGCGGCTGGGTCGCTCTGGCCGAAGCCGGATGTATGATCCGTCGTTGTGCCAGGGACGCCCGCGTCTGGGTTGTTTCGTCGGTACTCTCAGCCTTGGCATCGTCAAGTTCGTTCGACACGTTTCTTGTTCCCGGTCAAACTGGCTTGACGCAACAGCGTCGTGATCCGTCGATATCTGTAGCCGCTATGCTGACGAGCAGGTTCGAGGATCCCGCAGTCCGTATGGCCTCGTCGTCGCGTGTCGTTGGAATCTTTCGCTGCGTTGACCGGTGTTGGCCAAAGCCAGACACGCTCGTCTCTCGGATGATGCCAAGCTTGGCGTGATCCACGCACGCGGCTTCGAAGTTGCCCTTCCTCGTCATTGAGCAAATTCTCAATGACAAAGCCTCCTTCCGGAAGAGCCACTTCAAAGGGCAGGACAAGATCAGGTGGCGCGGCGGCCGCTGTTGGGGTTAGAGTTTCGCGCTCGGATCACGCGCGCCAACGGATCGGCTTTCATCGTCATGCTCCAGATCATTCAAAAGTTTACCTGGCGCGATGGCTTGTTCTCGCTGAAATCGTTCGTCGCCGCGATGCTGGCGCTGTTTATCGCCTTCCGTCTGAATCTCTCGGCGCCGAGCTGGTCGATCACCACGGTTTACGTCGTCTCGCAGCCGCTCGCGGGCATGGTGTTGGCGAAGTCGCTGTATCGCGTGCTCGGCACCGTGACCGGGGCGCTGATGTCGCTGTTGTTCGTCGCGCTGTTCTCCAACACCCCGGAGCTGTTCTGCCTGGCGCTGGCGATCTGGATCGGTATTTGCACGTCGGTCTCGGTCTATTTGCGCGATGCTCCGCAGGCCTATGGCGGTGTGTTGGCCGGATATTCGGCGGCGATCATCGGGTTGCCGGCGGCGCTTGCGCCCAATCTTGCTTTCGATTTTGCGGTCGCGCGCTGCCTTGAGATCACGCTCGGCATCGCCTGCGGCACCCTGCTGCATCATGTGGTCTTTCCGCGCCGTGCCGGCGACGCTTTGCGCAATGCGCTGCACGCCACGCTGCCGAACATGGCGCACTGGGCCGAAGACGCGTTGCACGGCCAGCAGGCTGAAGCCAAGGGTCTTGCAGACCGGCAGAAGATCATCGCGTCGGTGGTATCGCTGGATTCGCTGCGCGTGTTCGGCGCGCTCGATACGCCGGCGATCCGTGCGATCGACGATGTGATCCGGCTGTTCGAAGGCAAATTGCTGTCGCTGTTGGCGATGCTGGTGTCGGCATACGACCGGCTGGCGTTGTTGCACCGTGATCAACCTGAAACCGCGCGTGAATTGCAACCGCTGGCGGAGCGGACCGCCGCCCATATCGCGGGGTCCGCGGATGCCGCGACGCCGCAGCAATCGCTGGAAGAGACCGGCGGCGAAACCGCGCTGCTGGCGGAGATCGCAGCACGGCTGCCGCCGCCGGAAGCGCTGCGGAGCGATCCCGATGCCTTCCTTCAGCGCAGTTTCCTGCTGCGCTTGCGCGACGTGCTGGCGCTCTGGCATGAAGCCGTCTGGCTTCGCACCCACATCACGGCCGGAATCCACCCGCCACAAACCGCCGCCGTGCCGTCGCTTCGGCCATATCGTGATCCTGTGTTCGCGATTCTGGTCGGCGGAATTTCACTGCTGACGATCCTCGCTGCCAGCGCATTCTGGATTCTCACCGCGTGGCCGAACGGCCCGACGGCGGTTACCTATGCAGGGATCATTTGCGCCATCATGGGCGCGCGCGACGATCCCGCCGCCGCCGCGGCCGGCTTCCTCAAGATGAGCGTGCTTGGTGCGCTGATCGGGGGTCTCTACCTGCTCGTCGTGCTGCCGCCGCTGTCGACATTTCCTGCGCTGGTGGTCGCGCTTGCACCGTTCTATCTCGTTTGCGGCTTGTTTCTCAGCGCCGGGGTGCCAGCGGTGATGCCGGTGATCTTCGTGGTCGGAGGCCTGACGAGCATCTCCAATACGATGGCCTATGATTTCAACGTTTTCCTGAACGACTATCTGAGCTACGTCGTCGGCATCGGCATTGGCGGTCTTGCGCTGCGGTTGCTGCGTCCGCTCGGGACCGAATGGGTGGTGCGACGACTGACCAATGGTGTGTTGCGCGACCTTGCACGTATCGCCGGCTCGGCGGTGCCGGAGACGCGCACCGCCTTCGAAAGCCGCATGTTTGATCGCATCAATGCCTTGCTGATGCGTCTCAATCCCATGGTCGACGCGCAGCGCGCGGTGATGCAGGGCGGCTTCGCCAGCCTGCGGGTCGGTCTCAATGTCCTGGCGCTGCGCAGAGACCGGAGCGAATTGCCGCCTGCCGCGGTGGCGGCCGTCGACCGCGCTCTTGCCGCGCTGGCGGAGCATTTCGGGCGGGCCGCGAGGAACAGGCGCGCGCTGTCGCCCTTGCCGTTGCTGGAGGCGGCACGGGATGCTGTCCTCGCGCTCGACATCACTCCCGTATTCACGCAGGTGGCCGAGTCGCTTTATGGTATCGAAACTACGTTGCGACAGCATCCAGGCTTTTTCGGATTGGAGCTGCCGCCGCAATCAACTCTATCGGTTGAGCCGGTGACCGCATGATCAAGGAAATCAATCTGGACGGCATCTACTTGCCTCCGTTGCTCGGCTATCTCGCGGGGACGGCGGTGCTTTGGTATGTTTTGCGCTATCTACTCACCAGGCTTGGCATCTATCGCTTCGTCTGGCATCCGCCTTTGTTCAACACCGCGCTCTATGTCATGCTTCTCAGTGCCTTTGTCGCGGCAACGCTTTGAATTTTGAGATATCGGCCGAATGCAACAAGCTAGTTCGTGGATCCGTGTTTTGGTTACCCTGGCCGTCGTCGCGGCGGCGGGTGTGGCCGGCTGGTACCTGTGGCGCACCTATGAAGAAAGCCCCTGGACGCGTGATGGCCGCGTCCGCGTCAATGTTGTGATGGTGGCGCCGGATGTCGCCGGCGCCGTCACCGACCTGCGCGTGAAGGACAACCAAGGCGTCAAGATCGGCGATACGCTGTTCACCGTCGATCCCGCGCGCTATCGGCTGGCTTTGGAGCAAGCGGAAGCGGTGCTGGCCGGCGCCAAGAGCGTACTCGAGCAGCGGCAGGAAGAACAAGAACGTCGCGAACGGCTCAGTTCAGTGTCGATTTCGCAGGAAGCGCTCACCCAGGCACGCACCGCGACACTGTCGGCACAGGCGTCCTATGATCAGGCGGAGGCCGCGCTTGGCGTGGCCAAGCTCAATCTGGCTCGCACCGAGGTGCGTTCGCCGGTCAACGGTCGCGTCACCAATCTGCTGGTGCACCGCGGTGACTATGCCACGGCAGGACATCCGATGGTGGCGCTGGTGGACAGCGATTCCTTTTACGTTGCGGGCTATTTCGAAGAAACCAAGCTGCGCCACATCCGTATCGGCGACCGCGTCTCGATCCGGCTGATGGCCTACAGCGCGCCGCTCACCGGTCATGTCGACAGCGTGGCGCGCGCGATTACTGATCGCGACAATACGCTTGGCAATGATCTGATCGCCAATGTGAACCCCACCTTCAGTTGGGTGCGGCTGGCGCAGCGCATCCCGGTTCGCATCGCGATCGACGACGTTCCCAAAGGAATTGTCTTGAGCGCCGGCATGACGGCCACCGTCGTGGTGACCGATCCGGACGATCCGAACCGCATCAAGACGCCGGTCCGATGATAAGCGCTCTGCGCAGGCAGCGTTTTCGATCATGAGAGAAGACTGCGACACGCACCGAGTCTTGCTACCTACGCTATGAGAGTTTCCCGAACCGCTCGACGAGCAGGAATTTCTGAACCTTGCCGGTCGGCGTGCGCGGCAGCGGATTTTCGTCGAACAGAATGGTGCGCGGGATCTTGAAGCCGGCCAGCCGCTCACGGCAATGAGCCTCGACCGCCGCCGCCGTCATGTCCGCCTGCGGATCGCGCACGATCAGTACGGATACGCGTTCGCCCCACATGTCGTCCGGCAGGCCGAACACGGCGCAATCGACGACGCCGGGAAGCGCCAACAGGATCTCCTCGACCTCCGCAGCATGGACGTTCTGGCCGCCGGTGACGATCATGTCCTTGAGGCGTCCCCGAATGAAGACGAACCCTTCGTCGTCCATCATGCCGAGGTCGCCGGTGTGAACATAGCCACCGCGAAACGTCTCGGCTGATTTCGCGGGATTGTCGAAATACTGCGTCACTGTGGCGGGTGAGCGCCCGACGATCTCGCCGATTTCGCCGGGCTCCGCGAGGCTGCCGTCCGGCCGCTCGATCCGCACGTCGGCGAAGGCCAGCGGTGCGCCGATCGAATCCGGGCGAAACTCGCGGTCTTCGGGTGTCGAGACGGTGAGCGCGCCGGTTTCTTGCATCCCATAGTACTCGTAGATGTTCGGACAAAGCTGCGCCTGCACCTTTTCGCGCAGCGGTGCAGGAAACATGGAGCCGGCAAAGACGAGGCCGCGCAGCGACGACAGGTTGCGCTCTTTCAGGCTTGGCTCGGCGAGTGTCATGGCCGCCATGGTGGCGACAAGATTGAGAATGGTGACGCGCTCCTGTTCGACAAGGCGCAGGAATTCTCCCGGATGGAAGTCGATGATCACGTTGCGCGCGCCGAACAGAAGCCCGGCGACGATCCAGGCATAGCCGACGCGGCCGAAGGCCGGAAAAACCGTCATCAGTACGTCGCGCTGCGTGATATCGAAGGCTTCGAACATCTGGCCGACCGCGGCATTGTTGAGATGCGTCAGCACATAGGATTTAGGCAGCCCGGTGGTGCCGGACGTGAGGTTGAAATAGAAGGGGTCGTGTTCCTCCACAACCACATCCGGCTCGCTGTCCGACGATCCGGCAAGCAGGTCCTCATAAGCGATCGGCCAGTCCGGCCTGTGGTCGCCGATCGCGACAAAGCGCTTGACCTGCGACAGACGCGCGCGCGCCTGCTCGGCGGCGCCTGTAAAGTGCGTCTCGAAGATCATGCCGGTCGCGCCCATCGCTTGCATCAGCGCGACGATTTCGGCCGGCGCCAGCCGATAGTTGAGGGGGATTCCGACCAGCCCGAGCTTGGCGAGCGCGAAATAGATTTCGGCCAGTTCGGCGCGATTGCTGCACAGAAACGCCACGACATCCGATTTGGCGAAGCCGAGACCGGACAGCCCGTGCGCCAGACGATTGCAGCGCTGGTTGATCTGCCGGAAGCTGAAACGCCGACCGGTGCTGACGCAATAGATCGCCTCACGATCGCGAAACCGGCGAGCGGCGGTCGTCAGAATGCCGCCGACAACCATTTTGCCGAGCGCGCGATTGCCGACGCTCGTTTCGGGTGCAGCCATCGTTTCCTCCTGATTTCCTTATTTCTTTTGTCGCCTATCGGCCGCTGAAACTGGCCTTGCGTTTTTCAACGAACGCGGCGCGCCCTTCCAGAGCATCCGCGCTCTGCCGGATGTGAGATTGGACCTCGATCTCGCGACGGAATTGATCGGCGTAGGTCGCGTGTTCGCTGTCTTCAAGCAGCATGCGGGTCGCGACCAGCGCGCGGGTTGGTCCCTGCGCAAGCCGCTGCGCCAGTTTGACGGCTTCAGGCATCAAGTCGGCGTCATTGACAACCTCGCGCACCAGACCCCATTCCTTTGCGCGCTCGGCCGATAGCGGCTCATTGAAAAGCATCAGTTCGAGTGCGCGCTGGCGGCCGATGAGGCGCGGCAGCAGCCATGTCGAACCGAGGTCGGGCACAAGACCGATGCGGCTGAAGACCTGAATGAATGTCGCCGAGCGCGCGGCAACGATCATGTCGCCCGCCATCGCGAGGCTGAAGCCGCCACCGGCCGCGACGCCGTTGACGGCGACCACGATCGGCACGCGGCACTCGCGCAATGCCTTGAAGGTCGGCCAATAGAACTTCATCACACCGCCGACGAGGTCCTGGCCGAGCGCCTCCGAGGCTTTCAGATTCTGACCCGAGCAGAAGCCGCGGCCTGCACCGGTCAGGACAAGTGCACGAACCGTGGGATCAGCCGTCATCTCACCGATGGCTTTCGCGAGCGCGCCGAGCAGATCGGGCGTCATTGCATTCAGGCTCTCGGGTTCGTTCAGCGTGAGGATTCCGACCGCGCCGTCCTTGCTTTGCGTCACTTCTACCACGTTCTTCTCCCAGGGATATTGCTTCTGTTACAGGCGCCATGTCTTGCCGCTTCGGCAAGTCGTGCCGTGATGGCCTTTCCGGTCGTCTCGGGCAAACCGCTCGGATCGAGCAGCATGTCGAACGCCTTCAGCGTATGCGAGAGCTGATGCGGATGGAAGACGTTGTACAGGCCCCAAGGCCGTCCTGGTGCATCCTGCACGCCGTTAGCGGCGATGCGGACGAGCAACCCGATACATTGCGAGGCCTGTAGTCTCTTCAAAGGACGACGCGGCTTGCAGAAGCTAGCGGACTGCGTTGCCCTTGATCTGCGGACAGGATGTCGATCCAGTTGATGACATCTGAACGATGCGCCCGATTCCAACGCCCTGCTGAAGATCTTTGCGGCCGAGAAAACGAAGGGTAGCGCGAGGGTAGGTATCGCAGAACCGAGATAATGTGTTTGCTGTGGCGGAGATGGTGTCCTGCTTCGGAATTGCGGCGATGCCACCGTCGCGCAAGACAAATGCGTCCTTCACGTTAGGCATTGCGATGGTGCTCAGGCAGATTTTAAAGAGATTGCGGTAGGTGTCCGCCGGTCCCGGCAAATTCCCGGCGCTGCCGCCGAGCAGATAATCGCGGCTCTTGGTGCAGCTCTCGGCACGCGCTGCCGTCGCGCCAAGCACGGCGATTGCGACGAAGGATAGCGTCAGATACCTGAACACGGTGTCTCCAAGTGGCTTATGCCGAAGCTTGGTTCTCGGCAGAAATCTGCAATCTCTCGCCATTGGTTTGGTGCGTTGCGTCGACCTGCGGTGCGGTGTTTCGTCTGGTTGAATACGGCAGCCCATAAGTTTCGGCGGCGCAACGTTCCCACGACAATGTTTGGGCGTGCATCAAAGCGTGCTCCGCCATCCTGCTGCGCTGGTCGCGTTCAGTGACCATTCGTTGAATGGCGTGAGTGATTGCCTCTATGGACGGCTCAACGAGGGTGCCGGTTCTATCCGCGACGACAGCATCAGGGACGCCGCCGATTGCGGTTGCGACGCTTGGCAAGCCAACGGCAGCGGCTTCAAGATAGACGAGGCCGAATCCCTCGACACGACCGGATGGGTCTAGCACTCCGGTGAGACAGAAAAAGTCACTTGCGCCGTAGAGATCGCGAATGTCGTGATCGGGAAGGGGGCCGAGCATGCGGATATCGCAATCCGCTTCCGCGGCAAGGCGATGCAATTCATCGACGTAGTCGACTTCGCCCGGTGGACCGACGATCAGCCAGACGAGCCGTCGGCGCACATCATGTGACAAACGAGCAAGGGCGGCGAGGGTCATATGATGGCCCTTGCGCCGCGTGAGCCGGGCAACACTCACCATGACAATTTTGTCGTCGGAAAGTCCATGAGCATGCCGAACCGCATTGCGTGATGCGTGTGGCTCAAACCAGAAGCGCGACACGCCAAGCGGAATCGCCTTGATTCGCTTCGGATCAATGGGAAATCGTTGCTGGAACAGGTCACGCGTATACCGACTATTGGCGGCAACCTCTGTCCGTGATCCGAAGACATTCGTTGCGGTGATAGCAAGGCGCTTTAGCCGCGTCTGTGTTTCGTTGATTTCGGTGCCGTGCACCGTGACGATGAAACGCGCAGAGATGCGGCGTCGAGACAAGGCGGCCGGAATGAAGAACGGCCAATCGGCCGCGTGAACGATGTCGTAAGAATCCGCTGCGACTTGATCGCGCGTCAATCGGATTTTGGCCGGTAGATCTCGCATCGAATGGAGGCCGCCGCGAAAACGGCGAATTTGAAATGGCAACACTCGATCGTCGGAAGCCAGATCGCGTTCATAATTGGGCGCAACCACGGTGAGTTCAGCGCCGAGGCTGGTCGCTGCTGCGGCAATCTCTCGCGCGTAAGTGCCGATGCCACCCATCGCCGGAGAAAACTCGCTGGTAAGAAGCAAAATCTTCAATGCCGTCTCAATAGGAGGGAATAGCCTTGACGATCCCGCGTGCGTTTTGAATTTCCTGATGATAGCGAAAGACCCGCGCGAGTTGGATCCCCGGCGTAAACGTGCGGACATTGCCTGCAACCTGAACTGGGTCGATTGTCCCCATCTCAATTTGCCTTTCGATGTCGATAAATCGTTGAGCCAGTTGATCCGCCATGTCGTTGCGCGACGCGCTGCGCGGAATCAGGAAGCCACTCTGACCGTCATGAATCACGGATTCAAGTTGAGGGAGATGGGTTGCCACAACCGGCCGGCCAACTGCGAGCGTTTCAAGCACGAAACGTGGCATGCCTTCGAATTCAGACGTGAGAATTCCGGAATGTGCGTGCGCCAGTGTGGATGCCATGCCGACAGCGTCCTTGAAGCCGTGCTGCACGGTGACGTCCTCGATCTCCTTGAATTCGGCAAAGCGATGTGGATCGCTTGTGCCGATGTAGTGAAATTCCACCGGGCGCGCCATCCGCTGACGTAACCGACCGATTGTCGTAAACATCAGTGCAGGATCCTTGAACTCGTCGAGGCGTCCGGCGAACACGATGCGAAAGGCGTCGGATCGATCCGAAAATGGTTGCGGCTGGAATATCTCGGTATTCACCCAGGTCCAGAGCGTATCGATCTTGGTTCGCCGGCGCGGGTAGGTGTTTTGAAGCCGCTCTGTGATAAACGGATTGACGCAAAGGAATTTCTCGCTCATCGCGACCGCAAACCGTTCGCCTGCATTGTGCACAAAAGAATATTTCTTCAGCAGGGAATCCATTTGCAGCTTTGGCGCGCCTTCGCCATGCAGCATTTGGATGAACGGCGACCGCAAGATGGCTGGCAGCCACGAGAATTCGACCCGTCGCAAGTCGATTGAGCAACGTCGCTTTCGGATCAACCGAGAGATCGTGCCGAAGTGATTGATCAACGCGATGAAGAACTGGCCAGTCAAGGAAGAGCGAATGTTGCGCGCCGCTTCCCGTGCTTTCTGATCTGAATAGTGAAGGATCGGGAGAAAATCGAACGATCGTCCCCTGAATGTCAGTCGATGCAGTTCGCCGAGCGCCATTTGGCCGGTTGAATCCACGCCGATCAGCAACAGGTCGGTGTCGTCAGGATGGAACGTGATGAAATCGCGAATATAGGTCTCGAGACCGCCGACCTTTTCTCCCCGCGGATCGAACGGGTGGATCAGGCAGATATTGTAGCGAGGCTCTTTGGCGGGGAGCGCATTACGGGCGCGCTGCGCGAGTGTGATGGTTGAGGTCATGCGCTCTTCCTCCTGCGTGCATGGATGATTTGCAGAAGGCTCCGAATGGCCAACTTGGGAACGACCGCTGCGCAGCGCGCATAGCGAGGACCGAGACGTTGCGGATCGCGCATCATGCGCCAAGCCCATTCGAGGCCGGTCTTCTGTGTAAATCGCGGCGCGCGGTTCTGTGTGTTGGCAATGAAATCCAGTGCCGCGCCGATGCACAAAAGCCCTGTGGACGGAAGTTGATCGAGGCATCGCGCCGCAAAGATCTCCTGCCGAGGCGCGCCCAGCGCCACGAAGCAAAGCCTGGCACCGGATGCGCGAATACGTTCGATCGCGTCATTCGCCTCGTCGGAATGTGGATCGAAGGTCGGGCCCGGTGAATGGGAGCCGACAATCTGAAGGCCCGGATAACGCCTCGCAAGACGCCGCGCTGCCCGATGCAGCGTCAGCTTGTTTGATCCGAATAGATAGACGGGAAGGCCATTTCGGCCGGCTTCTGCGCACAATGGATGCACGAGATCGGCACCCGTTGTGCGTTCGATCGGCGCGCCGGAAAGGCGACCGAGAATGACGATCGGAAATCCGTCGGCTGTGACGAATCTCGCTCGTCGATAGGCGGACAGAAACTCCGGCTGCTTGTCGAGCTTGTCAACGTGATCGAGATTGAGCGTGCAGACGCTGAAGGTATCGCCGGCCAGGGCGGCTTCAACAATCGAGTCGATCGCATCTCGCATCGAGAACGTGTTGATGGAGATGCCATCGACTGTCAGGCCGTCGCGTTGCGGCATCCGCGCGTCCAACATGGCAATCTCCGGGCTTTACTATGACGAGGCGAATGACTGGCGAGAACCGTCAGCGAGGCTGTGTCGATGTTCATTGAGAAGCACCGATGTTCGATGATCGTCGTCATCAAATCGCACTAATGCGACGCAACGATGGCGTCGCTAGCGGATGAGTCAAATATGAAAATGGAGGGTGCACAATGCAATTGAGTTTTTCGCGACGACAAATGCTGTCCCTTCTTGCCGGTGCAGGCGCTGCTACGCGCATCCGTCCGACATCCGCGGCGACGGATGCGGGGCTTGGCGCAACGGCCGCGGCAAATGGAATCGTGTTCGGTTCCGCGGCAGGGCCCGTGATCGAAAAGGATTTGGCTTATCGTGATTTGTATAAGGTGCACACGCGGATCGTGACGACCGACGTTGCGCTAAAGATGGGAACCATCGCGCCCCGTCCGGGCCCGAAACAGTACAGTAGCGCGGATCGGTTGCTTCAGTTCTGTACGCAAAGCAAGATTCCAATGCGGGGGCATTGTCTGATCTGGAACGAATGGGTTCCGGCTTGGATCAAGTCCATGAGCGTAGAAGAGCGGAGGAGCTTCTTTGACGGCTACATCGATGAGGTCGTCGGTCGATATGAAGGAAAATTGCAATCCTGGGATATTGTAAATGAGCCGTTTTGGCCGGGGCACAAGGCGCCCGGCGGATATCGGGTTGGCCCGTGGTATGATGCGTTTGGAACTGACTATGTACGCCGCGCCTTTGCACGCGCCGGGCAGGTCGATAAGACGACGAAGTTTGTGTTGAACGAAGCGCAGACCGAGCGCGATGATGATGTCGGGCATGCTGTTCGCGCCGGGCTTTTGCGCTTGGTCGACGAACTGAAGCACGCCGGTGTGCCTCTTCACGCTGTCGGCCTGCAGGGGCACTTGCAGCCGCGCTATCCTCACGATCCTGCAAGATTCATCGAATTCGTTCATGCGCTGGCCGACCGCAAGGTCGATATTTACGTCACTGAGTTCGACGTGCGAGATGACACCTTCCCGGATGATATCCCAGACCGCGATGCCAAAGTTGCCGAGGTAGCCGAGAAGTTTCTATCCGATATTCTGCGCGTTCCCGCAGTCAAGATGGTCATCACGTGGGAGCTTTCCGACACCTATTCATTCTATACAGACGCGGCACGGAAGAAGGATCCGTCGGCGACGCGCCTGCCGCGGCCATTGCCCTTTGATAGCGATATGAGGAAGAAGCCTCTCTATTTCGCGATGGAGCGCGCGTTCAGAAAATCTCGGAGAGCTTAGCGTGTTGTTGCATTCACGCGCCGGATTGCGACAGCCGATGTCGCAACGTTCGTGACAACATCGGCGCGTATAGAAGGGCAAGAACGATTCCGTATATGGCTGCGCCAAAAGTTATCTGCGCGGCCAGCATAAGGTAGGTCGTCGCTTCCGGAATCAATCGCAGCCCGATCGCCATCGCCGTCGTTGCCAGTAAAATACGAAGCAGGTGGCTGCCGGGCAACGTCAGGCCGAACGCGCGAAAGCCAATGGCGAAGCTTGTTGCCGCCGCGGCCGTAGCCGCAATCACGGTTGCGATCGCGCCACCAACAACGCCCCAAAGCGAGACGCAAACGGTGCCGGCGAGAATGGTGATAACCGCATCGATGCTGGATATGGCCACCATCATGCGCGTGCGACTGTGCAATAGGAATACCTGATCACCGAAGTGCGCGCGAAGATTGCGAATGGCGCCAGCCAGAACCGACAGCGGTAGAACTGCGAGGGTGGCCTGCTGGAATGGCGCGGCGATCAATAATGTGACGATTTCTGTGCGGAGCACGAACATGCCCACAACGCTTGGTGCCAGGATAGCGACCAATAGTGCGCTGTTCTGGGCGAGTTGCTTCATGGCAGCTTCGCTGCCGCTCTCCTCCATCCGCTTGACGGCAAGCGGGAAGGCCGCAGCAGTCACCAGCATGGCCGCGACTGCGGCGGCGCGTTGCCCGAGTCCGTAACCGACCGCAAAAAGACCCGCTGCCGCCACGCCGAGCATGTCGTTGACGATGAATCGCGAAGCATTCAATCCGACCCAGCCGAGCCCGCCTCCGATGATCAAGGGAAGGCCATACTGCAAGGCATGACGAACGATGCCACGATCTATCGGCCGAAACCTGAAGCTGAAACTCAATTTCGGAAGGACGACGATCGTTGCGACGAACTGGGCGATCGCGTAGCCCGCGAGGGGCCACTCCGGTCGCTGTCCGAGCCACCTAATCAGAAGGACACCGATGATGAATCCTGCCGAGGGGCCGATAATCTGTTGGACGGAATAAATGCCGATCTGCTGCCGGACGCGCGCACGCTCGGCAATATAGAGATTGAACGACCGCGTGACGACATAGCAAATTGCTGCCGTCGACAGTGCCGTATCAGCATCGGGAGCGATAACCCAGCGTAGCATCGCAACCATTAGAAGGCTCTGCGCACTGACCGACACAAGGAGGATGACGTTCTCAGTCGGGTAGAAGCGTGATGCAGTTCCGCCGATGTCGTATCGGCCGAAGAAGCGCAGAACGAATTGTGACCACCAAGCCAGAAAGCCGATCTGCAGCAACTCATGGGTAGCGGTAACAAGGGTTATGACGCCAAGCGTGTGATCGTTGACGATGTGCGTCCAGACGATCATTGCGATCAACTGGAACAGCGGCCCGACGATCTGCGCTGGCATGTACAGAAGTGTTTGCTTGAGGAGCATTGCTACGCCCCGAGCCAGCGCGCAACCCGTGGCGATGCGAGCGTCTTCACAAGGAAGAGCGCGCAGACGCTGGCTGTTGCTGCAATCGAATAAGTTGCGACAAAATCGATGACTAGTCCGAAACTCCGGAGCGGAAAATGATCACGCAAGACCATGACAACAAAGATATGCCAGAGGTAAAGAAAATAGCTGCCGGAACCGAGCGAGGCGAGGGCAGGTAGCTCGATTTGCACCGTCAGCAACAGCAAACAAAGCAACGCCGAGTACCCGAAGAAGGCTATCGAATCGTAGTCCGCCGCATCGCCAATGACCATCACACGCACAGCCGCATAGATTGCAAACAAAGTCATCGTCGCGCCGATCAGAAGCACGCGCGATTGTTCGAGGCAGCGAAGCGAATGGCTAATACCGATCAGCATGCCAAGCGCAACGAAGCAAAACCAGAACGGGATGTCTCGAAGTCGAGCTTCCTGAATGAGAGATGGTGATGCTCCGAGGTGATCGAGTAGCGGATCGATATAGCTGCCAATAGTCAGGCCGACCGTAATGGCAAGCAGCAGCACAATTCCGAGGTATTCGGGTTTATCTTTCGGATCTCGGGCTTCGACGATTCGATACGTGAACCAAAGCATGATGGTGCAGCCGAGATATACGAAGACATAGTAGTAGACGAATACGTAGGCTAAGACGTAGCGGGCCACTGTTGTTGTGGCGCGATGATCCATCGTCGGATTATGCGCTGCCATGTAGAGATAGGCTGCGATGAAGGCGATGGTGTAAGGGATCAAGGCGGTTTGAAATCGCTTGGCCAGTGCAACTCGGCCCGAACGCGCGGTGAGGAAACCCGATGCAAACAGAAAGATCGGGACACATGGCCTGAGAGTGGCGTCGACGACGATCCCCCACGGGGTGCCAAGCGGTTGCGGAAGGGAGTGGATACCGATGACCATCAAGATCGCGATGCCGCGCATGGAGTCGATACGTGCATCACGAGGAACCGCACGGGCCCTCTGCCGTAAGGCCGTTTGTTCCGAGGTCCACGAAGCCGTCATCGGGGTTCTCTTTTCGGAGTCATACCCGAGATGGTGCGGTTCGTTTCCCAACGATCGAATGCGTCATTCAGCATATTTCGGGCTGGTGCTTCGAAATAGCGATAGGAAACGATACTTGCTGCAGCAAGGACAGCGATTGCAACGGGAATCAGCGCGAGCTCTCGATCCGGGCCACCAGATATGAAGCGGCCGCCGAGTGTGATGACGACCGTTGCAACCGGAATGTGCAGCATGTAGCAGGAATAAGTGAAAGGAGACCCGCGGGCGATGTTAAGTCGCGTCATGAGCGTGTGACGTTCCGCGCAATCGCAGTGGATCGCGATAACTGCAACAATATAGATGCATCCGAGCGCTACCGTTTCCGACACTGACCAGCCCAGCAAGGTAAATCCGGCCAGCGCAATGGTGAGCGTCGCGGGAGGGATACGCCATTGTGAGATTCGGTCACGATACAGGCTGCAGGCGACTCCAAGTATAAAGGCAGGAAAGGCGCGAAAGACGCCGCCATGATTGATCCAACTGGCCCACGGACCGGTTCCTGTTGCCAACGCGAAGAGGCTGTTGAGTGCGATCAGGATCGTGATCAACGGAAGTAACAGGTTACGCCGGCGCGCCGCGACCAGCGCCAGTAGCGGAAAGATCGTATAGCAGAACATCTCCGCCGAGAGCGACCAACTCGGAAAATTGAACGTAAGGCGCTCTCCGATCAGTGCATGAAGGAGCAACAATTGGGCCGGGATGTCCGAGGGCGGATAACGCACCGCGTTATCAGTATTCGCCAGATTGCCGTGAATTGCAGCGGCAACGACGAGATAGAATGCCAGCGTAGCAAGATGCAGCGGATAGATCCGCGCGAGTCTTCGCCACAAGAACCGGCTGATGGATCGTATGCCGTCGACCTTGCCCAGATACTGGCTTGCGATCACGAATCCCGAAATGACGAAGAATAGATCAACGAAGAGGTTGAAATGTTGCGTGTGTTCATAGACGAAATGGCCAATAGCTCGGCTTTTCACATAGTCGGCGTAATGCAGAATCACGACGGCGCAGGCGGCGATGATCCGCAATGCGTCGAGATGATGGGCTTTGATCCTGACGTCGTGCAATGCGCTGGTTCCAAAGAGTAAATAATATGATCCGCGGTGAGCGTGGGCTGACGGGCCCGAACGCCTCGCTCACGGAGTTAGGCTGGTATCAACCCGATGGTGATGCTCGGTAACGACTTGCGGTTGCGAATTGTTGTGAACCAGCCGCATGATGAGATCGATGACGATGGAACGATCGGCAGAGGCCAGTCCGTTCCAACGGTGCAAATTGCGAGTTCCGAGTGCCGCATAGTCCGCGCGCCAGGTTGGCGATGACATCGTTCCGACGATCTGTTCGGCGGCGACCTTGGGATCGTTAACGTCAACGAAAACGCCGGATTGACCCAGGACCTCGCGAAAGATGGGAGCATCGGGGGCCACCACGGGAAGGCCAGCATATTGGGCCTCAAGCAGTGGCAGTCCGAGTCCCTCCTCGTGGGAGGTACAAATGAGAACGTCCGCCCGTTCAAGAATTTCCTTGACGCGATGCGCCGATTGATATCCGTGCAGGGTGACCCCGGGGCGCTTTTCCAGTCTGGACCAATCATCGCCCCAGCCTGCCCGCCCGATGATGTCGAGATGCGCATCAGGGTATCCTCGCGCTCGCAAGGCATCGAGAATATTTGCTGCCGCCACAAAATTCTTTCTCGGCTCAACAGTGCCGAGGGCAACCAATCGCAACGAAGAATGATCGTTGGCACCCGATTCGCGGCCATGGGTTTCGAGATTAAACACGTTCCGAACGGGCGGGCGATACAGCACGATCTCGGAATCCGGACGGCAGTATTGAGACAGCTTGTTCTTTGTATCCAGGGAGTTCACCAGGAATCGAGGATACGTGCGTAGTGCAAGAGCAAACGGCGGAGCCATGTAGATTCGTGCGCGTGGATTGAGGTCGGCACGGCGGGACAGCAGGAAGATATCGTGAATGTAGGGAAGGACGCGGGCGGCGAACGGACGAAGCAAGGGCGTCGGCGGGAAGCCAGGGCACAGCAATAGCGATGACGAGGTGACCAGGCGGGCCGGCAGGCCAAACGTCTGAGTTGCGATCATTTGTGCCGTTCCGTTCGACGTAACGGGGACCACTGGCAGGGGGGCCAGTGCGGCGGGTGAAAACAACTCAAGAGTGATCCGCTCGAGTCCCGTCACCTGGCGTCCGAGATGGGTATGGTCAACATAGATGGCCATGCAGTGTTCCGGGCTGAAGGTTGTTGCGGTGGTAGGTGGTGGGGACCGATTTCGATAAGTCTGCTGATAGCCGTCGGACCGCATCGCGCGGCAGAAACAACGTTATGAGAATGATGAATTGCGCCAGTTGGATGCTCTTTGATGAGAAACTGACCGCGCTTAGCGCGATGACGAGCATGAGAAGTGCGATCACCCAAGCTGCTGGGTGCGAGCGGCGCAGGATTTCCACGAAAAATGCTGCAATGCCAATCGTGAGCACGAGGGTATGGATCAATCCGAACTGGACAATGCAGGAAATCCAAAAATTCTCGATGCCGTAGTTGAGGCCATACTGTGCTTGCAGCGCATTCACTCGCGTCGGGTTCGGTCCAAAGATCAACTCATGCCAATCAAAATGCGAGAGGAAGCTAAAGGTTGCGTAGCGGGCCAGTGTGCTGCCTTTGTCGGAGGAAAACCTCAGCAGCATCTTGTCAAAGATGCCGAGATCGAGCGCAATGAATGCGCCAATGCCAAGAACGGACATCACGCACATCGCAAGAATCACATTGAGGAGCGGTGTGCGGCTTCCCCGCAAGAGGTGCAGGCCCGTGAGAAAAAGAATGGCTCCGATGACGACGAGCACGCAAACAAGCGCAGTGCGACCACCGAATGCCATCATCGAACCGAGACAGATGGTGATAATCACGAGGCGGAGCATCGGCGCCGGACAGATCTGCGGTCGTAACAGCAGAGCTATGATATAGCCCGCTACGATGCCAGATGCGGTGAGCGGATGTCCCAGAAGCGCCGCCGACCGCCATTCCCCGACCACAACGACACTACCGAGGGTTAATGGAAATAGCCGGTGACCGGTTGCGTACTCGAAGTACCCCAGCGCAACATTCAGCAGAAGAGTGCCGTGAAGCGCCCAGATCAAGGGGCGCCGTTGCGAGGGTGACAGTTGCAAGACAACGAGGAAGAGGACGATCGGCAGGAGAAACGTATCGATAATCACCGTGAACGGACGATCCAGAACAACGACCTGAACCAGCAGGAACAGCCAGCAAAACAGATACAGGAGGAGCAGCTTGGCGTCGGAGAGCATCCGGCTAAGCTCGGCAATGGGATTTCCCCGCCGGATCAACAGCAACCCGAACCCTGCAAATGTAAGATATGTTGCGGGGTGCACCTTTTCGATGAAGACACCGCCGGCTGTGAGATAGTGGATATGCCAATTCGTCAGCATGGCTGGTGAGATTGTGAATGTGACGATCACGGCACCAAGCATGAAAATCGTGACGGCGGCATCGACGGGCGAGCGACGCGCCACGACGCGGCGAGGTGGCGGACATCTCATCACGCCGGGACACTGTACGCTCGCAGAATGAATTGCCCTCGCGTGCGCGCGACCAGCGGGAGGCATGGGTTGCGTCGTCCGTCGGGACGTCATGCTGCTGCCCCGGAATCAGATCCGGTGACGCCGTAAGGTTTGAGGTAGGCAGAGCTGCGATAATAGTCATAGAAGCGCAACCGGCGCAGATCGACGCGAGTCAGCACCGTGCCGAGAAGACGGCCATAAACCGGAGCAAGAAGATCGACTGTGTGAGCCACCACGTCTTCGGGAGTCTGATCCCATGCGAGCGCGAGAATGATACGATCAGAAAGCTCAGCGAGGGCTCGCCCATCGACCAGCGGAACGAGCGGAGGAGAGTCGATGATGATCAGTTCGAAGTGGTGCCGAAGGCGATCAAGAAGGTCGCTCATCTGTTGCGAGAACATCAACTCTGTGATCGTGTCATGATCCTTCATTGCCGGTGACGGCAAAATCGAAAGACCGGTGCTGCGGTCGAGCAACAACACCTGTTCCAGCGGGATCTGTCCCGTCGCGGCTTGCAGCAGTCCAACATCGGCATTGGGACAAAGCGAGCGGGTCAATTCCGGATTGCGCAGATCGCCGTCAATGAGAAGCGTCTTGATCCCTAACGAAGCGAGCGAGACCGCGAGGTTCGCCGCCAGCGTGGTTTTTCCTTCACCATCCAGCGCCGAGGTCACAAGAATGGTCTTGATAGGCTCGAAACGCTGTGTTCGCTGGATCGAGAGGCGCACGGTGCGAATGGCTTCCGCAAAAAATGTTCCTGGCTCGTCGATGGCATAACGCGCCAGCGGCGATTGCAGCGCGGGAGGAAGCAACCGCGTGGCCCTCGGATTGTATTGCGCCAGCTCCTTGCGTCCACGTTGAGCGCGACGTGCAATCTCGCGCGCGCCGATCAAGGGAACCGCGGCAAGGGCCGGAGCCCCGGATATCGCCTCCGCCTGCTCAAGGGTCTTGATGCGCCGGTCGAGATAGTCGATCAGGAACGCTGCAAGCGATCCGCTGCCGAGCCCGAGCAGAAGAGCGAAGCCAAAAATGAGCTTCTTCTTCGGAGCCGACGGTTGAATCGGAATTCCCGCGCTCGCGACGATACGGGAATCCGGCATCTCAAGGCTTTCTTGCGCCGCCGTATCCTTGTAACGCGCCAGATAGGACTCATAGAGAGTGCGGTTAGCATCCGCTTCGCGCTGCAATTCATGCAATCGCACCATTGCCTGCCCTGACGAGCTCGAGATTCCCTGGAGTTCATCCAGGCTTCTTTGCAGCGAAGCTTCCCTTGAGCGCGAGACGTCGTAATCGTGCTTCGTGCTCTCCACGATGCGTTTGATCTCGTCGTTGATAAGTTTCTGGGTATCGCGCAGCTGGGCTTGGACGTTGGCGACCAGAGGGTGACGAGGGCCATATCGGCTACGGAGATCGGCCTCGTTCTTGGCGATGTCAGCATACTGCGTGCGCAGCTTGGTGATCATATCGGACGAGATTGCCGCATTGATACCGCCCGGATCGCCGCCAGATTTCGCCAATAGCTGGACCTGATCATACTTCGCTTTTGCCTCGGCGGTCTGCGTGCGAGCTGAAACCAGCTTGTTGTTGAGGTCGGTGATCTGCTGATCGTTGACGGTAACGCCCTGAGTGACGGCGAGATTGTTGGCGGCGCGATAGTCCTGCACGGCCCGATCCGACGCGACCACACGGGCCTTGAGTTCGCCAATCTGCTTGCTGAGCCAGGTTGCGGCGATCTTAGTGGAGTCGTTCTTGGCACGTACCTGTTCTTCGAAATACTGCTTTGCAATCGCGTTGGCGATCGCGGCGGCTTTCCGGGGCACTTCGGAATTGACATTGATATCGACAAGAAACGTCGTTCCCTGCCGGACAACCTTCGTGCGCTTTTGGAGCAGGCCGATCGTGGCTGCACGGGCGCTATCTTTGAGATCGACGCCATCGGGTGACGCACCTGTAAACAGACGCAAGATCGAATCGAGCAGTCTGGGTTTCGGTGCGAATTCATCGTCCTCGGTGAGCTTCAAGTCATCGACGACGCCTCGCAGAATTGCGATGGATTGAATCAGGAGGGCCTGGCTTTCGATGGTCGCATCGTCGGTGCCGAAATTGGTGAGCACGTTCTGGTTGGGATCGACGACGTTGGCGCGGCGAGGGTCGACCAGCACGGTCGCCGTCCCGGTATACAGCGTTGGCGCTATAAGGACATAAACGAACGCAGTTGCGATCAGCGACGCGGTGATGGCTGCAATCACCTTCCATCGTCGCCGCAAGATGCGCGCGAGTTGTGCAAGATCGACAATCGGCTGGGTCTCGGAATCCGGAACGGCCGCTATGGTCTGATCCGGAATTGCATGAGACAGATCAGAATTGCGCTGTAACATTTATTCCTACCTGGTGTTTGTCGAAGCTGAAGGTGGGAATATTGCTGTTGCGCTGCGTGTAACGATGAAACAGTGAAACCGCGCCAAACCTATTTAACATATACTTGATACGGGAATCGGTGGTTGTGACCGTGTCGTTTCGGGCCTGGCCGAAGAAGCGATCCTTCTCATAGCCCCCGCTCATCGAAACAACGACGTTACGTCGAAATTCATAATCAACACCGACCTGAATGGCATCGGCCTGAACGCCGCTGGAGCTGGTATCCGACGTCTGCGTGACGACCTGCTCCGCCTTGAAGTGAACATCGATCAGCGGTGTTGGATGCCACATCAACATTGCACGATACGCGGGGCCCGCGATGGTACCGATCGTCGGATCGGCGAAATTTTGTTCGGCATAGCCGGCGCCGAATTCGCCACTGATCAAGTGCGTAAGGGCGACCGTAAATCCCGAGAGGGCGCGATAGCCCTGGGAATCCAACGTGTGCTCCGGCGCGCCGCGAATATTGCGAGCGTTGCCTTCAACGGCGGTGAACCATCCCAGTTTTGGGGAGAAAGCATAGTCGACGCGGCCATGAAGGCGATAGATTTGTCCATCCCGGCCGTCCTGATTGATGATCGATCCGTCCTGCGCGCGCGTTGATCCGTAGTCATAAGAATCGATGCTGGCGCCGATCGATGTCGTGAAGCGGTTGAATTCCTTGCGCAGCGTCACGTCGCCTGTCATGAGGTCATAAGGCGTGGGTTGCACCGCATTAACAGGCGAGCTCAATGTTCCAACGCCTTCGTTCAAATGCGCAATCTGGAAGCTGGTGAGCAGGACCAGGTCGTGAGTGAAATCAAACCAACCGCTGCCGCGCAGCCGCGCATTGGTCTGATCAAGACCAGGATTCTGCCTATAGTTGATGGATTCGCCGTCCAGTTTGAGGTCGATTCCGTGCCGTTCCCACAGCGTATGCGCTCGCAGCGACGGCGCTATCACTGCGGCGATATCGGAACGCTGGAATGTATTCGAGGAGAATACATTGCTGTCGTAGAGCAGCCCAGAGGTCAAGGCGGGGTTGAACATCCATGAACCAGCACGGATTCCAACCGGCTCATATCCAGGCTGCTGTCGCTTCATGACTGGCATATCCTCCGGTGGAATCTCGTCGCTGTTATTCCGATCATCTAACTCCGGTAATGGTGACGGCTCAAAGACGCGTTGAGCATTCCATGGTGGTTCGACCAGCAGCCTGGTCGAAGGAATCACCTGCGCATCCGATCGCGATGAATAAGCCAGCAACAGGCCAGCGACTCCGATGTACGCAACAACACATTTCATCCAGCGTGCCTTGCAGGAAATGGCCCTGCATCATGGAGATGATCACATTGAACTCTTCAGGATCTCATGGAGAGGCGTCTGGTTGCCGAAGCCGCGACGCCGGTTCTACCTGCCGAGGCTTCGCCCATAGACACATGATCGATTTGCCGGGGCGAGTTCGCATTGTTTGGATGTGTTGCACCGCATAACGACGACACTATGACGACTCCGATGATACGAGATGGTTCAGGGCGACGCGATTCGTGCGACGCTCGCACTAGAAATAGCGCTCGGGGATTCGAATGTTGTCGCCTGGGTAAACGAAAACCGGTGCAGTCAACGGATAAGCTTCTTCCGTCGTGCTTCCGGATCGTCGAAGATAAACCTTGCCTTCATTCGCTCTATAGGTGAAGCCGCCCGCGCTCGCGACTGCATCTAGCACGGTCAGGCCATTCCGATAGGGATACTCGCCGCTCTTCTTGACTTCTCCGAGAATGTAATATGGCCGATAGGCAGCGACCTCGACGTTGACGCGCGGATCGCGAACGATGCCTTTGGACAGTGCAGCCGCGATGGCGCGTTCGACTTGCCGTGTCGTAAGTCCGGCAGCCTTGACGTGTCCCGCAAGTGGAATCGAGACGCTCCCCGCGCTGTCGATCTCATATTCGCCGGTAATGTCCTGCTCGCCATAAACCTTGACTCGAATTCTGTCGTTTGGCCCCAGAATGTAAGTCGGCGATGGCGACACATGTGCGGCACGTTCAGCAGAAAGCGCGCTGGGTGCATTGAACGCTAGTGTGCCCGTGCAGGCGATGACGCAGCAGAACAGTGTGATGGTGTATCGTCGCGGCATATCGCTCACATCAAATTAGCCAAGATGAACTGGCGCGCTCGCGCCGCGGCGAAGTAAGACGACGAAAGACGGCAAAAGAATGTGATGAAAGTTCCAATTGCGAATGGCCGACTCGCAGGATTGCTAGTGGGCACTTTCAAGAGAAATGCTCGTGGCGAATCCTCAAAGAACGAGAACAGTTGATGCTTCAATCGCCATGCAAGTCAGTACGCCGCTTCGCCAAGCGCCGGTGTCGATGTTGATTCGATTGTGACGGATCTCTGGATGCGCGACCGGCGTGTGACCATGCACCACGATCTTGTCATGCGATTGATCTGACATCAAAAACTCTTCGCGTATCCAGATGAGATCGTGCGTGTCTTGCTGATTCAAAGGAATGCCCGGACGAATCCCTGCATGCACGAATAGAAAATCGCCGCAACAAAAAGTGTTTCGTAGACACTGTAGAAATAGCTGGTGCGTTCGCGGCAGCGCCAGTTGCAGCGATCGCTGCATGGCGCTGCGTGTCGCCACATCAAGAGTTCCCTGCGAGATTCCATAAGACGCAAGTGTTTGCAGCCCGCCAAGCTGAACCCAATGCGGAAGAATTTCTGGATTGACGAGGAATTCCTCAAGAAAGCTTTCGTGATTACCTCGGAGGCAAATGGCGCCGCGGCGAACCATTCGGATCGCGAGTTGGTCGATAACACCTTTCGAATCAGGCCCGCGATCAATGTAATCGCCGAGATAAACTTCAACGGCTCGCTCGATCGGGCGCCTCTGAATGTCAGAATCAATTCGATCGATGATGTCGGCGAGGAGATCGGAGCGACCGTGGATATCGCCGACGGCATACACCCGGACGCCAGGCGGCAGGGCGCCAAGGGTCGAAGAACGCATCTGCAAGTTCCGAGAGTCGAGTTCCGCGCGTCAGGCGGTCGGCCTACAGGCCGGCGCCAGCATGAGATCGCTATGCAAGATCTAGAAAAAAATCAGTTTGATCAAGCCAAGGATTGCCATCCATCCGATGATATTCGCAAGGATGAGTACATTCCTGAGCCGTCGATCCGAGCTATCGTCCGACGTTGGTGATGAAGAGATGTTCGCTTGATGTGCGATCATCGTTTGCTCCGCTGACGGGCCTGCGGGATCACCGCTGGCACCCGGCGCTTCGATGTCCTTCAATCTGGCAATCATACTCGGCTCATAGGAGCTAATGGGAACCGCAATCGCTGCGACATTATGAAGTGGCGTTTAGCTTTTGGTAAATGACTCACCTGACATGCGATCATAAGCTGCACAGGCAAGCAGCATGAACTTGGCCGGGTGTTATTGTAAATTTGATTCAAGAGCTGACACTATTTGTGATCTTCATTGCGCGGCGGGCAAGACGATTCGCGAAAGCTATCGCGAGATTTATTGGACGCTTCGCACGACGCAGGCGTTTCTCCGGGACGAGGGATATTGAAGGTCCGCGTGTGCGGTACGCAAACTTTTCGTTTTCCCGCCCCATTTCTTCCAAACAAAACCGGAGAGTGTGCGTCCACGGCAAGCATGTGTTGCTGGGCTTCTTGATGCCACTGGCGTGTGCTTGCGGTTTAGCATGCACGATTAAGCATCGGCGATGTGAGGAACATCGAAGCACCTGAGAACTTGTCGTGCCTGCAACATTGGGTCGAGAGCGGAATTAATGTCGTCTACAGCTACAGCGAGTTCGGTCGATAACAATATTACGCCGATCTGGAAGTCGCAGAACCTGATTTCGACACGGCCGGTTGGGTACGTCCGAAGAGGTGCATATCAGGCTCGAGGCCGAAGCTCGTTTAGGCATAGCGAGCCTGCGTCGTCGCACATGAAGCGTGCTTTTGATGTTGTCGCGGCGTCGTTGGCCTTGATTTTCTTTGCTCCGCTCTTCCTGGGGATCATGATTGCGATCAAGGCGACTTCGCGCGGACCTGTTTTCTTTCGCCAGTACCGGCACGGTTATCGCAACAGTCTGTTTAAGATCTACAAGTTTCGCACGATGCGAACCGCAGATGGCGATCCCGCTGGGATCAAGCAAACCGTGCGCGACGATCCGAGAATTACGGCGATCGGTCGTGTGCTTCGCCGCACGAGCCTCGATGAAATTCCGCAGCTGATCAATGTCGTTAAGGGCGATATGTCGCTGGTGGGGCCGCGGCCGCATGTGCCGGGCATGCTCGCCGCCGACATCCGCTATGAGAAGTTGGTGCCCTATTATTTTCAGCGACATATCGCGCGCCCTGGAATTACGGGCCTTGCTCAAGTCAGCGGCTGTCGGGGAAGCACGGTTGAGCCAGATCTGGCAATCAAGCGTATCGATTATGATCTCGACTATATCGAAAAATGGTCGTTTCAGATGGACGTCGAGTTGTTGTTGCGGACGGTTCGGCGTGAGTTTCTGTCAGGATCCGGATCCTGATGCAGCGTGTTAGCCGCATGCGGCACATTTGAGGGGAACATAATGATAGAGAAATCGGATCGGATCATTCCAGTTCTGCTGTCCGGCGGTGCTGGTACGCGACTTTGGCCACTATCGCGAGAAACGTATCCGAAGCAATTGCTATCGTTGCTTGGCGAGAAAACGCTATTGCAGCAGGCCGCGTTGCGGGTCAACGATCCCACGCTGTTTGGAAACCTTATGGTTGTGGCGAATGTCGAGCATCGATTCGCAATCGCGGATCAGCTGCGTTCGATCGACGTTGTCGATCCAATCATGATTCTGGAACCTATCGGCCGAAATACTGCGGCGGCGATCGCGATCGCCGCACTGGTTGCCAGCGAGAGCGACCCCGATGCAATCATTCTGGCAATGCCGGTTGACCACTGGGTCAAAAGTGCAGCCGCGTTTCGGGCCGCCGTCCAGACAGGGGCTGCTGCGGCAAAGGCCGGAAAGCTCACATTGTTTGGCATCAAGCCCACACTGCCGGCAACTGGATTCGGCTACATCCGGATCGGAAAGCAACTGGCCATCGCCACGGGCTCGAATGAAGTTTCGGGATTTGTAGAGAAGCCTGATGAGGAGCGCGCTCAAGAACTCATTGCCGCTGGTGATTATGTTTGGAATAGCGGAATGTTCCTGATGCCGGTGCGAGTCCTTCTTGAGGAACTGCAGAAATTCGCGCCGGATGTGGTGAATGTTTGCAAAGCGGCCCTGAAGGGCGCAACCAGAGATCTCGACTTCCTTCGCTTGGAAGAGAAGGCGTTCGAGGCGTGTCCTTCGATTTCGATCGATTACTCCGTAATGGAAAAGACCCATCACGCAGCTGTTGTAGCGGCTGACTTCGGCTGGAGCGATGTCGGGAGTTGGTCTGCTTTGTGGGATGCCGGGGATAAAGATAGCAGCGGAAATGTCGTTGTCGGCGACGTCGTGATGGAGGATGCCAGCGGCTGTTATGTTCGCGGCGAAGGACCACTGGTCGCGGCGCTCGGCATTCAGGATCTTGTCGTAACAGCGACGCCCGACGTTGTTCTGGTCACAACGAAGGGACGGGACCAGGATGTCAGCAGGCTCGTCAGTCAATTGAAGGCGAACGGTCATCGCGCGGCAACCCAGACCCAGCGTGTGCATCGGCCGTGGGGATATTATCAGTCGATTGATGTCGGTGAACGGTTCCAGGTGAAGCGGATCACGGTCAATCCAGGAGCAAAGCTGTCATTGCAGAAGCATTTCCATCGCGCGGAGCATTGGGTGGTTGTCAATGGCACCGCCATCGTGACCCGCGACGATGAGGAAATTCTGCTGCGCGAGAACGAGTCGATCTTTGTGCCGCTCGGTTGCATGCACCGTCTCGAAAATCCGGGCAAAGTGCCACTCAATCTGATCGAGGTGCAGTCGGGTCCATACCTTGGTGAAGACGACATCGTTCGAACCGAGGATGTTTATCATCGGGTCTAATGATGAGACGGCGGTGTGGTGCGTTTGTATCGTGCTCCCCCAATGACGATACGGCAAGCAAGGAGCGGCGGCGATGAACCCGATCAGGTCCACCAAGAACATCATCAAGGAAGCCTTTCCCTCGCTCTGGCTTAGGTGGCATTTAATGCACCGTCCAAGAACGGCCGAGGTCGAGCTCTCCGTTCTTCACAAGGTGGTTCCGACGGATGCAGTGACTGTCGATGTCGGGGCAAACTGCGGCCTTTACACACGTGAACTTGCGCAAATGTCAAAACGCGTTCATGCGTTCGAGCCGTCAAGCAGTATGGCGGATGTCTTGCGTCAGACGTCCGCCGACAATGTTCGCGTGCATGAAGTCGCGCTGTCCGACCATGAGGGGCAGGCGGCACTTTTCATCCCGGCTGGCGAGGCCGGACTTGTTCACGGACTTGCCTCCATTGAGCCTCAACGGGAATCCCTGGCGAGGCCCGGCATAGCGACATCGGTTCCGACTGCACGGTTGGATGAGGTCATTCAGGAGAGCGTTGCTTTTGTGAAAATCGATGTCGAGGGGCACGAGCTCAGTGTGTTGAATGGGGCAACGACGTTACTCGATCAGAGTCAACCGGTGTTTCTGGTCGAAGCAGAGGATCGGCATCGGGCGGGAGCTACTCAATCCATATTCGAGTTCTTTAAAAATAGATCCTATAGCGGGTTCTTTCTCGAAGATGGAGATGTTGTGCCGGTCGACCATTTCGATGTCGAGATATTCCAGGATGCAGACTCTCTTCTACCGAACGGGGGCCGCAAACAGGGGCGCTCCTACGTGAATAATTTCTTTTTCTTTCCGTCGGTCCAGGATGGATACGCCATTCTGAGCGCTTGAGGTCAATCTCGAGACATTCTCCGATCATTTGCGCAACATGCGTGCGCCACGAACGAGCTTGGATATAGGAGGCTGTAAGCCAATGCGAATTGCCATGATCGGAGCGGGTTACGTCGGATTGGTATCGGGAGCTTGCTTTGCCGATTTCGGGCATCATGTCATCTGTGTGGACAAGGATGGCGACAAGATCGCTGCGCTCAATGGAGGTGAAATACCCATCTATGAGCCGGGTCTCTCTGATCTCATCGGAAGCAATGTTCGGCAACGCCGGCTGGCATTCTCGACTGACTTGAAAGCCGCCATTGCCACGGCCGAAGTGATCTTTATCGCTGTTGGCACGCCGTCGCGCCGCGGTGATGGTCATGCGGATTTATCCTATGTGTATGACGTCGCGCGTGAGTTGTCCGGTGCTTTGCCGGAGACGTTCACGGTGATCGTGACGAAATCCACTGTACCCGTTGGGACAGGCGACGAGGTCGAGCGAATCATCCGGGATGAGAATCCAAACGCCGATATTGCCGTGGTCTCCAATCCGGAATTTCTCCGGGAAGGCGCCGCGATTCGCGATTTCAAGCACCCCGATCGAATTGTCATTGGAAGCGAAGATAGGCGCGCTGCCGCAATCATGGGAGAGGTCTATCGACCGCTCTATCTCAATGCCGCGCCGATCCTTCACACCAATCGTCGGACAGCGGAGCTGACGAAGTATGCGGCAAATTCGTTCCTCGCCACCAAGATCACGTTCATCAATGAGGTTTCCGACCTGGCGGAGAAGGTTGGTGCCAATATTCAGGATGTCGCGCGCGGAATCGGTTTGGACAATCGGATCGGTTTGAAATTCCTTCATGCTGGTCCCGGCTTCGGCGGGTCTTGCTTTCCGAAGGATGCGATGGCGCTCATCAAGACGGGGCAGGACAATGAGGCGCCTCTCCGCATCGTCGAGACCGTCGTGGCCGTTAACGATCAGCGCAAGCGAGCGATGGCGCGCAAGGTGGCAAATGCGTTTGGCGGCAACATTCGAGGAAAGTCGATCGCGGTACTGGGGGTCACCTTTAAGCCGAATACCGACGATATGCGTGATGCGCCGTCTATCCCGTTGATTACTGCGCTGCAGGACATGGGTGCGAATGTCAGGGTGTTTGATCCGATCGGGATGGATCAGGCGCGGCGGGTTCTTACCGATGTTCTCTTCTGCGACGATGCGCAGGATTGCGCGAGAGGGGCCCACGCGCTTGTTGTCGTTACCGAGTGGGAGCAATTTCGCGCGCTGGACCTCGGCGAGTTGGCGGCCATTATGGCGTGCCCGGTCATCATCGATCTCCGGAACATCTATTCGCCGGAGGATGCGATGCAAAATGGATTTCACTACTGTGGCGTCGGACGGCCGCAGCCGGCGACCTACTGAGCAGGTTCCAGGTGTCGACGTTTTATATAAATGTGTTGATGTGAGGCTGCGCTTCCTCGGCGGATCCAGTTGCACGTGGTCAAAGAAATCTCTCAATCGAGCGGCAGGCTTGGTTGATTCGCTCGCGTTTGTCTAAACGATTGGCCTGAGATTTCTCGATCATTCGCGAAGGATGGCAGCATTGAAAGAAATGTTGAACCAGGTTTTCCGCAGTCGGGCTTTGGCCTTTAAAACGCGTTCGCCGGACCGGGACCGACAGTCGGACGCCGCGAACGTTGCTCTTGTCGCCAAGGCGATTGATGCGGCGCTGATGGCAGCGGAATCCGAACGGGCTGGCCTTGCACGACGCGTCGCGGATGTTCTGTCACGTGCGGCGGTTACCGTCGGCAACGATGTTGACGAATATATCGATCGCGACGACAGGGATACAGTTCATCTGAACAGGATGGATGTCGAGATTCAAAGCGGTCAGGATCGGCTCAAGCAACTCGACCACAATATTGCACAGTTCGAAGCGCTGAAGGCGGAACTTGCGCTTAAATTTCCCGATGTCGCCGTTGAGGCGATGTAGTTATCGATATCCGGCCATGGCCGGAATAGGTAGCCTCCGCTCAGCAACGTGCATTCTGGTTGTCACAGGAAACCGCGCTGGTTGACGTCATTAAACTCGCCGCCGGTATGGGATGATCTTGGCTGAGGCGCGCTGAACGGGAGCCCGGCGGCTTTCATCCAAGACACCCTCGATGAGGAAGTCGATGGCCTTGCGTAGGCCGTCAGCACGTTGGCCGCCATCTTCAAGCACCTTGTGAGCGGATCGTAGGAACTTCGCTGCCAGGACATAATCGACCAAGGGACCACTCCATATTGAACGGTATCTTTGATATCAACACGCTCTGAGATGTTCTCTAATTCGCGGCGCGCAATTCATGTAAAAGGCCATCGATCGGGATCGACGGTGGATAGCTCGCATGCCGAGATGCCTATCGTGCCATGCCGCGCGCGCGGTTTTGTTGCTTGCGGTCGTTCCCTGAGAGGCGCGCGGATTCGACGAGGCGATTAGCATCCGCGTGTCTTGTGCCGATCCGAAATTCCTCAAGCAGGAGGGGGCGGGAAAAATAATAGCCCTGCGCGTAGCAGATGTTCGTTGCGGCTTGCAGATAGGCAAGCTCTTCGTAAGTTTCCACGCCTTCGGCAATAACTGTCATGCCGAGTGAAGCGCTCAGGGATTCGATCGCGTGCAGCACGCTCTGGCTACGTGGCCGTTTGTGAATGTCAGTGATGAACGAGCGGTCGATCTTCACTTCATCCGCAACGATGTCGGCGAGGGCCGAGAGCGAAGAGAAGCCTGTTCCAAAATCATCGATAGACACCCCGACGCCAAGTTCGCGCAGCTGCGGCACGATTTTCTGCTGGAAGTGGGCCTTGCTCAAGACGGCATCCTCGGTGACCTCGATCATGAAACGATGCGCGCAACCCGTCGCGCGGAGTGCATTGATTAGCGAAGCCATGAAGGAGACATCGCCGGCCTGTCGCGCGGCGACGTTGATGCTGATGCTCACGGTTGCGCCGAATTCGGCATCGATCAGGTCCAGCGACGCAGCAACCTGCTCCACCACGAGGTGGGTCAATTCGTCGATCAGCCCGAGTTGGATGGCGAGGTTTACGAATGTGCTGGGAGTTTGGATCTCGCCGTTCTCGTCACATAGCCGCACCAGCGCTTCGACACCGTGGATCTCGCGGGTTCGGATATCGACCTTGGGCTGGAATGCACAGACGAATCGCTTGTCCATGATCGCGAGCCGCAACCGCCTTTCGAGTGTGGATCGCTCCATCGCCTCGCGCTCCATCACCGCGTCGAAGATAGCATGGCTTCCTTTGGCTTTGCCTTTGGCGCGGTACATCGCGATGTCGGCATGATGGCGAAGGATGTCGAAATTTTCGCCGTGATCGGGAAATACGCTGACACCGATGGAGGCGGAAGCGAACACCTCGAAGCCGTCAATGAAGTACGGCGCACACAATTGTTCGCTCAATCGCTCGATGCGATCGGTCAGTCGATCGTGGCTTTCGATGCCATCGAGCAGCAGCAGAAATTCGTCACCGCTGATGCGGGCGAGCAGATCACGGGCGCCAAGCTCGGCGCGAAGCCGCTCGGCCACCTTCACCAGCAAGGCGTCTCCCGCGGCGTGACCGTAGTAGTCGTTGATATGCTTGAAATTGTCGATATCGAAGAACGCCAATGCAAATGGCGCACTGGAAGCACTGCACGCTGCGTTGGCGCGCCGTTCAACTGCGGAACTCTTGGGCAGGCCGGTCAGGGCGTCGAAATCGGCGCGCCGATGAAGCTCCTGCTCCGCCGCCTTGCGGGCGGTGATGTCGAACGACGTCGAAAGCAGCAGCCGCTCACCGGCAATGTGAGCCGGACGATGCAGGGTCAGCAGGACGTGATTCTCCTGGCCGACGCATTGCTCTTCGGTCTCGACGATGTCTTCACCGTCGATGACATCACCGGCAATCGCGTGACGCTCGGCGAGCGTGGCGCTGTCGAGTTGGGCGAGGGCGGTTTCGTTGATGACGATGAACTTGCCGTTCGCGTCTTGCACGGTGATGCCGACCGGCAGCATGTCCAGGATGGCGTCGAGAACGACGGGGGACGTCGTTATCGCCGAGACGATGGTGCCGTCCGCCTGCAACTGTGAGCGGTCGATTGTCTGTCCATCAGAATCGCTATTCATCGTCAGGAGAACTCGTCATGCCGTGTCCCGAATCCGGCATTTGTTTCGTTGTTCGGCAGCTTTGCGAAGAACTTTGGACTTGAGAGGGAGGCTGCAAGTTCTGAGGTTCAGCGCTGTGGGGCCTGGCTACCGTCAAGTGCGAAAACTCATTTGGAGTAAAGTGATCGGTGACTTGAGTCCGCGACGGCAGGATCGATTGGTTTCTTCAGAAGCTTGTAGCGGTCGGGATCGAGCGAGCGGGCTGGCTGGAGCGGTGGCGCCATCACCGGGAAAGGCGGGCGCTCACCATCGATAGCGATTGCCGTTTGACGCGCGACGCCGCGCCAACGCTGGATGACGGCCCGTAACGACATATCGGTGTTCGTGGTGTCGAGACCATTGGGGCCGCTCGGTTCGCTGCACGGCAACATATGCTGCGGCAACATGTGGAAGCTGAAACGCGTCGGCAGTGACACCCCTTCGCCGAAGGCGAACACTTCGCCGGTACCGAGCGATGGCAGTAACGACAGCAGATTGGCCGCGGCATCCGACACTGCCGAGCGGAGCAATGCCTGGTCGCGGTCGTTGGTGAGTCGCATCGCGAACAATGTCGAACATTGCGACAGGATCGTTGCGTCGAGTTCGGCTGGGCGCTGGGTGACGAGGCCGAGGAATACGTTGTATTTGCGGCCTTCCTTGGCGATCCGGGCGACCGCGCGTCGGGTCGGACCGAAGCCTGCATTTCTGTCCGCCGACATGTAGCGATGCGCTTCCTCGCAAACCACGAGCAGCGGATTGTGGCCGTTACTCCACAGCCCGAGATCGAATGCCAGGCGACACATCACCGATACCATCGCGTCGACCACCTCCGATGGGAAGCCGGCGAGTTGCATCACCGAGATCGGTACGCCGTTGATCGGCAGGCGGAACAGGCGCGAAAGTACGTCCTCCATGATGTCGCCGCCGACATTGGCGTTCTCGAAGATAAAGGCGTAGCGCGGATCGTTACAGGCTGTTTCGATCCGTGCGATCAGCTTGTGGTAGATCGTGCGCGATGCGCGGTTTTCCAGCTTGCCCATGCGCGAGTTGAGCAGCGATACCAGATCGACGATGCGATAGGGCATCGGCACGTCGGCGGTGTAGCGGATGTGGCCGGTTTCACCGGTGCGGCTATGCGAACGGTCGGTGCCGCCGAGATACTGGGCGTAGGCGGCCTTCGCCAGCGGGATCACTTCAGCGAGCAGATCGACTTCATCTTCAACCGCGGGGCGGCCACCGAAGAAGACGTCGACGATTTCTTCGAAGTTGAACAGCCAGAATGGCAGCCGAATATTGGATGGATTGAGCACCTGGGCACGATCGCCGAAACAGTGGCCGTACTCGTTGTGAATATCGAGGATCAGGACGCGCATGTCAGGTCGCACGCGGGCGACCTGATCGACAAGGAAGGCAACGCTCGATGACTTGCCGACACCCGTGGTGCCAAGGATGGCGAAGTGCTTACTGAGCATATCGTTGATGTTGACGTATGCCGAGAGTTGGCCATCCTGTCGCAGGACGCCGGCTTCGACGACACCGGCACCGGAGACATTGAAAATCAAGCGCAACTCGTCGGGAGTAACCGGTACGACGGCGTCGCCGATCGCCGGATAGTCGGTCACTCCGCGTTTGAAGCGGGGCGCCGAGGTATCAAGGCCGGAGATTTCGCCGATCAGGTCGATCTGCGCCGCGGAGATGAAGTCCTGACCGCGTGGTGCGGAGTCGGTCTCCAGTGCGACTTTCGTGACCACGCCAACTTGCAGCAGACCGTTGACACGCACGCCGAGAAATTTTCCGACAGTCGCGCGCAGTGCCTGAGGACTATCCGTGGGCGGCGGCATCATCACACTGACGCGCGACCCGGAGACCGACATCACTTGACCGAAGGGCGTCGCGTTCCGTTCTTTGTTATTCTGAGTATCGAGAAACTGCATGACCGTGTCCGTCCAATGGACTCAGGCAAAACGGGCTCTGAAGGCGGGTTCGATGCCGAGTGAAGAATACGTCCGTTGGTAATGAGATAGGGCAAAGCTATCGCCAATTTGTTACGCCGGCAGTCGCAAAGCTGGTTCATCATTAGCGATCCGTTAGCGAGCGGTCTGATGCCGCCCAAGGGGCTTCGCGTGTGAAGCGCCGGTGATGGCCAAGATGCCATTGGATCGCGACGGCGTTATTCCCGGCGTGAGGCCTTATCCTGGCTGCCACGGGTTCTGCCTTGCGAAGAAGGCGTGGCCTTTCCCATTGCCTCGATATGCTGAGGAATATTTTCTTATAAGAAACCATAAATCTTATGAGCAAAGGAGGCTCCATGGCTGCCACCTCAAAGCGTTCGCAATATTTCGAAAGCATCATGCGAGACTTGGGACAGCGGCCAGCCACCCAACTGTAGGGTGGCTCGTCAGTTCTTTTGGTGCTCTCATGGCTCCGTGGCGCCGCCAGGCTCACACATATCTGCCTGTCCAGGCGTTGTGGCCGGATTGATGAATTTGAGGCAGCAGGGATTCCAAATCGGAGGACATTTCATGGCAACTTGCATCGTCATCGTTCAATTCGATCTTCCCAAACGAACCGAAGAGCAAGCCATCAAGGGAGGAACGGGCTCTGCTCCGACCTACCGCGCGCTGGCGACAAAGGGGCTGATCCGGAAGGATTACCTGAACGGCGATCAAGGCACGGGCGGAGTATATTTGTGGGAGAATCGGGCGGCCGCCGAAGCATGGTTCACCGAGGCGAGGATAGCGGAGTTGGCCGAACGCTTCGGAGCCCGGCCGCGTCTGACCTGGTATGATACCCACGTCACGGTCGATAACATCAAAGGCGAGACCCGAGTAAACCGATTGACGATAGCCGATGCGGCGGAGTGATGCGCCTCGATCTTTTCAGATCGGGGTGCTGACGAGCCTTTCCTTTTGTTGTTAGGCCCCCTCGGGGAACCGGTTCGCAATGACCCTCCTGGCATCAGCGCCCGTCAGTCGCAGGGCAGGCCCATTTCGCGGGCGATGGCGCGGAGCTGGATTTCCCAGCTTCCGACCGTCACGGGTGCGACCAGTGCGTCGAGCGCGAGGCGCATCGCCGGCAACTCCTCGGTCAGTCCCCAGCCGCCGCCGATGTGCAGCGCGGCTTGCGTGACGCGCACCACCGCCTGCGTTGCGAGCAGTTTCGCTGACGAGACGTCGAGAATCACATCCTTGAGCGGAATGTCGGAGTCGTAACGCTCGGCGGCGTGATAGGTGAGGTGCCGCGTCGCTTCCACGTCGACGTGAGCCTGTGCCAGCACGAAGGCGATCGATTGGTTGGCGCCGATCGGACGGCCGAACTGCTGTCGCGTGATCGCGTAGTCCCGCGCCCAGTTCAGCGACGCCTGCATGTGGCCGAGCCAGCGCGCGGCGACCATGATGCGCTCGCGGTTGAACCCCGTCATGATTTCCTTGAAGCCCGCATCGAGTCGCCGGCTGTCCGGTACGCGAACGTTGTCGAACTGAACGCGATAGGTCGGCGCCGGACGGTTGACATAGGTTTCGATCTGGCTGCACGTCACGCCGGGACTGCGGCGGTCGATGGCGAAGAAGTGCATGCCGTGGCGGCCGCGACTCGCATCGGTCTGCGCGAGCGTCACCAACACGTCGCTGTCGCCGCCCAGTGTGATGAAGGATTTCATCCCATCGACGATCCAGTCGTTGCCGTCGCGCCGCGCGTGGGTCTTGACGTTCTGCACGTCGTTGCCAGCTTCCGGTTCGGTCACCGTGATCGCGACCAGGCAGTTGCCGGCGATCACCTCGCGCGCGATGTCGCGCTGCGCCGGCGAGCCGTAGTCATAGAGGATCGATCCTGCGACGTTCTGAACCAGCACGGAGACGGCGAGGTTCGGGTTGACTTTCGCCATCTCCTCCATCGCGATCGCTTCTTCGTAGGCGCCGAGTTCGGAGCCGCCGATATCTTCCGGCGCGGTGATGCCGATCAGTCCCGCCTTCGCGGCCGCCACGTAGAAATCCCGCGGGAAGATCTTGTCGCGATCCGCCGCACGCCAGCGCGGGCCGATCTCGGCGGCGGCAAAGCGCGCGCACATATCCCGGAACTGCGCCCGGTCGACGCTCTTCTGCGGACGACGTGATTTCGTGTGGCTCATCGGCTCTATCCTGCGATCGTGATCGGCGGCGGATGTCCGCCACCTGGAAATGCGCGCCGATGTTGACACGGCGACGGCCCGTCGCCTATGAATATTTTCAGAAGAGAATGAAATTCTCCATATAGAATTATAGTCGTTCACCCGAGGTTGAAAGTCCGGTGCGATCGATGCGGTCGGCAGCACAAGCCGGGAAGGAAGGGCTCGATGGATTTCCATTTCACGCCTCAGCAGGAGCAGGTGCGGGAAACGATCGCCCGCTTCGTGGCGCAGGATATCGCTCCTCTCGTCGCGGAGGCGGAGGAGAGCGAAGTGTTTCCCCGAGAGCTGTTTCGCAAGTGGGGCGAACTTGGCCTGCTCGGCGTGCGTTATCCGGAAGTCGATGGCGGCACCGGTTTCGACAAGGTCAGCGATTGCATCGTTCGCGAGGAGATGAGCCGGGTATGCCAGGCCTTCGCGTCGTCGTGGTCAGCGCATACGCATCTTGCGATCTGGCCGATCTGGCGCGCGGGCACCCCGGCCCAGAAGGAGCGGTTTTTCAAGCCTGGATTGTCCGGCGACAAGGTCGGCGGTTTCGGCCTGTCGGAACCCGATGGTGGTTCCGATGTGCGTAGCATGAAGACCCGCGCCGAGAAGGTCGATGGCGGATGGCGGCTCAATGGCTCGAAGCTGTACATCACCAATGCGCCGATGGCGGATTTTCTCACCGTCGCTGCACGGACGAAATCCGAGCACACCGCCGATGCCATCAGTCTCTTTCTGGTCGAGTTGCCGAATCCCGGCTTCGCCATCAGCAAGTTGAAGAAGGAAGGAATCCGCTCGTCGGAAACCGGATTGATCTACATCGAGAACGCCTTCGTGCCCGACGATTGCCTGCTCGGCGGCGAGACCGGCACCTATAACATCGTGCTGGATTCGCTGTCGGAAAATCGCATCGGCGTCTCGGCGAATTGCATCGGCATGGCGCGGGGGGCGTTCGATGCCGCGCTCGATTTCGCCAAGACCCGGATCGTTCGGGGCAAGCCGATCATCGAGTATCAGGCGATCGCGCACAAGCTGGCCGATATGGCTGCGGATATCGATGCCGCCAAGTGGTTCGTCTATTACGGCGCATGGCGGGTCGATCAGGGCACCATCGACAGCGCGACGGCGGCGCGAGTGAAGCTGGTCGCCTCCGAGATGGCAGTCCGCGTCACCGAGGCCGCGATCCGTATCCTCGGCGGCGCCGGCATCATGCGCGAATATCCGGTCGGCCGTTTCCATCGTGACGCGCTGGTCTATGTGATCGGCGAGGGAACGTCTGAAATTCAGCGCAATATCATCGCGCGTCAGTTGAGGACCGAATCATGACGTTCAAGGCCATCCGCTTCAGCATCGAGGACGAGATCGCGCGGCTCGTCCTGAACAGGCCCGAGCAGCGCAACGCGCTTGATCTCGATATGCGCCAGGAAATCGAGCATGTGGTGCGCGAGTTGCGTGCGAACGGTGGCGCCAAGGCGCTGGTGATCGCCGGCGCGGGCGGCGCCTTCTGCGCGGGTGGTGACTTGCGTGCGCTGTCGGAAGGTCGGCGTCCCACCACGGCTAATCGCGAGCGCATTCGCCGGCTGCACGTCTGGTTCAGCGAATTGCTCGATCTGGAAATTCCCGTCGTTGCGGTGGTCGATGGTCCGGCCTTCGGCGCAGGATTCAATCTGGCGCTGGCGGCTGATTTCATTCTGGCGACGCCGCGCGCGCAGATGTGCGCGGTGTTCGTCCGCATCGGTCTGGTGCCGGATCTGGGCGGCCTGCAACTGCTCCCGCGCATCGTCGGGCTGCAACGTGCCAAGGAGATCATCTTCTCCGGTCGCGTGCTCGGGATGGAGGAGGCGTATCGGCTCGGCATCGTGCACGAGATTATTCCGCAGGACGATCCGCTAGCGACTGGCGTGGCCTTCGCGCAGCGCTTCCGGCACGCGCCGACCGATGCCATCGGCATGGCCAAGACGATCCTGAATCAGTCCTTCAATCTCGACCGGCACGCGCTGGCCGAGATGGAATCCTACGCACAGGCGGTAGCACTTGAGACGCCTTACCATCACGAGGCAGTCGCCGGCTTCCTGGCGAAGAAGCCGCTCGGGTTCGTCTGGGAGCGGTTCAGCCGCAAGAACAAGGACAAGTAGGCATGGCATCGAAAGCGGTTATCACCGGCGTCGCCGATACGGCGGTCGGCAAGGTCGAAGGTTCGACATCGCTCGGATTGCAGGCGGAAGCCGCGGCGGCCGCGGTTGCCGACGCGGGGCTGTCGCTGGGCGATATCGACGGCGTGTTGTGTGCCTATTCGTTCACCGAGCCGCATCTGATGCTGTCGTCGGTGGTGAGCGAATTTCTCGGCATCATGCCGTCCTATTCGATCGCGGTATCCGCGGGTGGCGCGACGGCCTGCGCCCAGGTGATGCAGGCTGCTGCATTGATCGAGGCGGGAATTTGCCGGCACGTCCTCGCGGTATGCGGCGACAATCGCTTGAGCGGCATGTCGCGCGACAAGGCGGTGGCGGCGTTGTCGGAAGTCGGGCACGCCCAGTTCGAGCGGCCTTACGGCATCAGCGTGCCGTCGGCTTATGCACTCGTGGCGCAGCGCTACATGCACGATTACGGCGTGACGCTGGAGCATCTCGCCGGTGTCGCGGTCGCCCATCGCAAGCACGCGATGCGTAATCCGAAGGCCCAGATGCGGCAGCCGATCACGCTGGAGGATGTGGCCAAGTCGAAGCCGATCTCGACGCCGCTTCGCCTCCTCGATTGCTGCCTGATCTCGGACGGCGGCGCGGCGGTCGTCATCAGCGCCGCGGATGCTGCACGAGATACGCGCAAGCGGGGCATCGATGTTCTCGGCGCCGGCCAGATGAACACCCATGAGCACATCATCGCGTCGCCGTCGCTGACGGACTTCGGCTGCAAGCAGTCGTCGCGGCAGGCATTCGGCCGCGCGGGCGTCAAGCCGGCGGATATCGATGTCGCGGAAATCTACGACAGTTTCACGATCACTTTGCTGGCCGAACTTGAATCCATCGGCTTTTTCGCCCGTGGCGAGGCAGGGCCCGCCATTCTCGGCGGCGCGCTCGATCTCGACGGCCAGTTGCCGTGCAACACGCATGGCGGGTTGTTGTCATACGCGCATTCCGGCGCCGCCGGCGGCATGTTCCATGTGGTCGAAGCGGTGCGTCAGTTGCGCGGTGAGGCCGAGGGCCGTCAGGTCGCGTCGCCCGAACTGGCGTTCGTCCATGGCGATGGCGGCATCCTGTCCGCGCATTGTTCGCTGGTGCTAGGGAGGAATTGAGCCATGTCGAAGCCGCTTCCGCAACCTAACGTTGTCACCCAACGCTTCTGGTCGAGCTGCAAGGACGGCCGGTTCGAATTCCAGCATTGCAAGGCGTGCGGCCACAGCCAGTTTCCGCCGCGCCTGACATGCATTGCCTGTCACAGTGCGGATCTCGATTGGTTGCCGTCGAGCGGTTGCGGCACTGTGTATTCGTTCACGGTGGTTCACCGCGCGCCGCTGGAATCCTTCAAGGCTGACGTGCCGTATGTGATCGCGATCGTCGCCCTGGAAGAAGGCGTGCGGGCGATGGTGAATCTTCGCGGCGCCGATCCCGAAACCATCAGCATCGGAATGCCGATCGAGGTGTTCTTCGAACCCACCGAAGGCGAGTATCCGTTGCCGCAAGCGAGGCCGCGCTAGATGTTTGTGTTCGACACTTTTGAGCCCGGCAAGCTCATCGGCCGCAGGACTCTGGTGCTCGGTCGTGATCTCGTGGAACAATGGCTGACGCTGTTTCCGGAGGATCGCGATGGCGACACCATGCCGCCCGGCATGATGGCCGCGGTCTACATCCGCGCTTATTCCGACATTCTGGTGCCGCGACCGCCTGGCAACGTTCACGGCCAGCAGCTGTTCACGGTGAACAGGATGCCGAAGATCGGCGATGAACTGGTCACCGATTTAAGTTGCGAGGGCAAGGAACTGAAAGGCGACCGCCGCTGGGTGCGGTTCGGATCGGAAACGCGACGGGCTGACGGTGAACTAATGTTCTCAGGCCTGATGACGACGTTGTGGGCGAAATGATCATGTCCAAATACAACCGACCCGAACTCGAACGAGTCAGCAAGGTCGTGGATCGCCCGGCCATCCGCCTCTATGCGGAGATCACCGACGACTTCAATCCGATTCATGTCGATCCGGAATTCGCGGCGACGACGCCGATGCGCGGCATCATCGCGCACGGCATGCTGTCGTTGAACCTGATCTGGCAATCGTTGCGCGCGACCTATGGTACGCAAGCGCAGGAAGGGGCGAAGCTGGACGTGCGCTTCACGCGTCCGGTACGCGAAAACGATACGGTGTCGGCGCGCGGGCGGCTTCGTGACGGTGCGGCCGGAATCTACGACGTCGCAATTGAAAATCAGCATGGCGAGCCGGTGATCTCCGGCACGCTGACCTTGGTTGTGTAGACCATTCATACGACCGGGATGGCAAATCCCGGCATGAACAAGCGGAGGATGCCTGATGAGCAGATTATCGCGGTTGGCGGCAGTTGGGGCGCTGGCGCTGATGACCGGGGTGATGTCGGTCGCTCCCAGTTTCGCGAAGGACATCAAGATCGGCGTGCTGATGCCGCGCACCGGACGCTACGCGGAGACCGGTTTGAGCGTCGTGCGCGGGATCGAGATGGTGGTGAACAACACCAACGCGGCCGGCGGCATCAAGAGCCTGGGCGGCGGCAAGATCAATCTTGTGATCGCGGACAATGGCTCCGATCCGACCAAGACCTCGCTCGAAGCACGTCGCCTGATGTCGGAGGAGAAGGTTTCCTTCATTCTCGGGCCGTATTCGACGCCGGAGGCGCAGGCCTTCATGCCGGTGGCGGATCGCTATCAGGTCGGCGGTGTCGGGCTTCAGACCACGCTGATTCCGACCACGCCGTATTTCTCCACGATCTCGATCAGCGCCGAGGGCTTCGGCAAGGCCTATGCCGATGCGGTGAAATGGCTGATCTCGAAGGGCGCCAAGATCAGCACCGTCGCCATCACCTACGCTAACAACGATTATGGCCAGGTGGTGTCGAAGACCGCGGCGGCGGCGCTGGCGGCGCAGGGCATCAAGGTGCTCGAGTCGATCGCGGTCGAGCCGTCGGTGAAGGACATGACGCCGATCGTTTTGCGGGTAAAGAGCCTCGCGCCCGATGCCGTCATTTCCGTGGTTTATTTCCAGGACGGCGTGCTGCTGCACAAGGCGCGCTTCAATCTCGGTTACACCTCGCCGATCTGGCTCGGCGGGTCGGCTGGCTTCAGCGACGACAAGCTGTGGGGAACGCTGGGTAAGGAAGTCGCCGAAAAGACGCTGACCAGTTCGTTCGGGCTGGCGTTCTATTCGGCGGACGGAAAGTTGCCCGGCCTCAAGGATGCGTTGCAGAAGGGCACCGCCGCCTATCCGGATAAGGTCCTCGATCAGAGCTTCATGTTCGGCGTGCAGGCGGCACGTTTCTTGGTCAGCGCGTTGGAGAATGCCGGCACCGACGATCCGGCGAAGGTCAACGCGGCGTTCCGTGCTCTGAAGTTCAAGGCTGGCGATCCCGCCATCGTGCTGCCGATCATTCCGGGCGACGTGCACTATGCCGAGGACGGCACGTTGGCGGGTACCAGCGCGATCTTCGTGCAATGGAAGGACGGTGCGAAGCACACCGTCTATCCGGAAGCGGTGGCGTCGGCCAAGCCGATCATCGAGGGCGTCAAGTAACAGCCGTGCCTATCATACGCAACGAAACCTGACGCAGGCTGATGAATTCATGAGCGAAAGCAACGCGCCTTCGATCGGGGGCGATGGCGGTGAGATACTTCTCTCCGCCGTCGACATATCGGTTCAGTTCGGCGGCCTGAAGGCCGTCGACCACGTCTCGCTGGATGTGAAGCGAGGCGAGATCGTCGGTCTGATCGGCCCGAACGGAGCGGGGAAGACCACGTTCTTTCAGGCGATATCGGGCTTCGTGCGCAGAACCAGCGGCGAGGTACGGTTTCGCGGCGAGCGGATCGATGGCGTGGCGCCGGAGGAGATCTGCTGGCGCGGGCTGACGCGCACGTTCCAGATCATGGAAGTGTTTCCCAGCCTCACGGTTCGCGAGACGCTGACTGCGGCCGCACTTGTCCGGTTGTCGATGGCTGAGGCGCGCAAGGTCGCAGTCTCGATTGCCGAACTTGTGCGTCTCGATGGCAAGTTGGACCTGACCTGCCGCCATCTCACGTTGCCGGATCAGAAGGCGCTCGAGATCGGCAAGGCGATGGCGACCCAGCCGCAGATGATCCTGCTGGACGAGGTGATGGCCGGACTGCGGCCCGCCGAGACGCAGGAGGTCGTGCGCATGATCCAGAACCTGCGCGATCGCGGCGTCACCTTCCTGGTGGTCGAGCACAACATGGATGTCATCATGAGTCTCAGCGACCGGATCGTGGTCATGGGCACTGGCCGCAAGATCATCGAGGGCGTGCCGGAGGACGTGGTGCGCGATCCCAAGGTAATCGAGATCTATCTCGGCGAGGAGTTGGAGCTTGCTTGAGATTTCGGGGCTCGTATCCGGTTACGGTCGCATCAGCATTCTGCACGGTATCGACCTGCGTGTCGAAAAGGGTGAGCTTGTCGCTCTCGTCGGCGTCAATGGTGCCGGCAAGACCACGCTGATGAAAACCATCGCCGGCCTCATTCGCTCGACGGCCGGACGCATTGCGTTCGAGGGATTGGAGATCGCGGGGGAGGGCGCGGAGCGCGCGGTGGCGGCCGGCATTGCGCTGGTGCCGGAAGGGCGCATGGTGTTTCCGCGCATGACGGTGTGGGAAAATCTGATGCTCGGCGGCGTTCATCCGCGCGCGCGGCCGTATCGTGAAGCCACGCTGGAACGCATCTTCGATCTGTTTCCCCGTCTCGCGGAGCGGCGCGATCAGAAGGCCGCGACCATGTCCGGCGGCGAACAGCAGATGCTGGTGATCGGGCGCGGGCTGATGGCGCAGCCGAAGCTGTTGATCCTCGACGAGCCGTCGCTGGGCCTATCGCCGCTGCTGGTGCAGGAAACCTACGGTGCGCTGCGCAAGCTGAACGCGGATGGCCTCACCATTCTGCTTGCGGAGCAGAACGTGAAACTGTCGCTCGCGGTGTCGAACCGTGGCTACGTCATCGAAAACGGCAAGATCGTTCTGACCGGCGCTTCCAGCGATCTGGCACACGATCCCGCCACCCGCAAAGCCTATCTCGGACGCTTGTGAGGATCTGATGTCAGGCGAGGTTCTGTTGCAGGCGACGGTGCAGGGATTGCAGATGGGAGCGATCTACGCCCTGATCGCGCTGTCGATGACCTTGATCTTCAGCGTCGGCGGGCTTTTGAATTTCGCCCACGGCGATTTCATGGCGCTCGCCATGTACGGCGCGCTGGCGCTCTATCAATCGTTCGCCCTCGATGCCTATGCGGCGGCGCCGTTGTTGTTCTTCGGCTTCTTCCTGCTCGGCTTCCTGATGTTTCGCCGCCTCGTGCAGCCGGTGCTGGCCGCCGGCGTGTTGGCCGGCGCGCAACTCACGCTCGGGCTGGTGTTCGTGCAGGAAAACTTTCTGCTGATGGTGTTCGGCGGCGATTACCTCAGCGTGCCGACGGTTCTCTCCAACAAGAACTTGGTCATCCCGCCACTGACCATGCCGTGGCCGCTGCTGGTCGGCTCCTTACTTGCGGTGGTACTGGCCGCGATTCTCTACGTCGTGCTGATGCGGACCGATTTCGGCCGGCAGGTGCGGGCGATCACGCAGAACAGTGACGCTGCCGCCTTGATGGGAATTCGCATCGACCGGATTCAGGCTATCGCCTTTGGCATCGGCATTGGGCTGCTCGGTCTGACGGGCGCGATCATCGTGGCGCAGTTCACGCTGACGCCGGCGATGGGGCTCGATTTCACGCTGATCGCGCTGATCGTCATGGTGATCGGTGGGTTGGGCAGCTTCGCCGGGTCGATGATCGCGGGGGCGATCATCGGTGTCTCGGAAAGTCTCGGCAGCCTGCTTTACGGCGGCACGGTCGGCGCGATGATTCCCTACGCGATCCTGGTTCTGGTGTTGCTGTTCCGTCCGCACGGCCTGATGGGAGAGCACTGATGCGCGAGACTCGCTTCCTGTCGTCGGCAGCGTTGCCGTGGATTGCCTTTCTCGCGGTGGCGCTGGCGCCGTTGGTGATGTCCTCGAGTTGGACCAACATGGCGATCCTGACGCTGTTGTTCATCCACCTGTGCATCGCCTGGAATCTGGTCGGCGGCATCGCCGGGCAGTTCTGCATCGGCCACAGCCTGTTCTTGGCGGCAGGCGCCTATACGACAACGCTGCTCTCGTTGCATCTCGGTATCTCGCCATGGATCGGGATGTTCGCGGGCGCGGCGCTCGCGGCGATCATCGGGGTCTTCATCGCGTGGCTGTCGTTTCGCTACGAATTGCCGCCGCTGTCGTTCGCGCTTGTCACCATCGCGCTGGCGATGCTGGGCTATCTCGCGATCTCGTCGATCGATTTTCTCGGCGCCAGCCGCGGCCTGACGCTGCCGGTGCGGGGTACGCCCGCGATGTATCAGTTCAGGTCGGATACCACTTATTACGTGGTGATCCTGATTCAGGTGATCGTCGCGCTCGCTTTGTCGATGTGGCTGTACCACACCAAGATCGGTCTTTATCTGCGCGCCGTTCGCGACAACGAGCGCGCCGCGCATGCTATCGGTGTGCCGGTTCTCAAATACAAGATGCTGGCGATGGCGATCAGTGCGGCACTGACGGCGTTCGGCGGCACGTTCTATGCGCAGTATCTGCAATACGTCGAGCCGCACACCTTCGCCGGCATCAACATCGTCATCCAGATCATCCTGCTGACGGTGGTGGGCGGAACCGGAACGGTCTGGGGACCGGTGGTCGGTCCACTGCTGCTGGTGCCGGCGGGAGAATGGCTACGGCATTCGCTCGGCGGATCGCTTCCTGGCGTGCACTTGCTGGTCTTCGGCGTGCTGCTGGTGGTGGTGATCCGTTTCGCGCCCGATGGTCTGATCGGCGCTTTCGGGCGCGCGCGTCAGGCATGGCATTTTCGTCGAGGCACGGTGAAGGTTGCAACGCGATGACCTGCCAGTTCATTTGCTGGGAAGATCGCGACGGCATCCGGTCGATCACCATCGACCGTGCCGAGAAAGCCAATGCGCTGACGGCAGGGATGATGGTCGCTCTGGCCGATGCGGTGCGAACGGCCGGTGATGTGAAGTTGGTTCTGATCGAGGGCCGTGGCACCGCGGGGTTTTCCGCCGGAGCCGATATCGCGGAATTCCTGCAAGGTGGTGAGTGTCTTGAGCGGCAGGAAGATGGGCTGAAGGCGATCGTCACAAGTCTGGCGACGTCGCCTCGGCCGGTGATCGCGGCCGTTCATGGACGCACGCTCGGCGCGGGTGTCTTGATCGCTTCGCTGTGCGATCTGGCTATCGCGGCCGACAACCTCGCCTTCGGTCTCCCGGAAATCCGCTTCAATATGTATCCGGTGATGGTACAGGCGGCGCTGGAGGAGAAAGTCTCCGAAGCCATTGCCTTTCAGCTCTGCGCCACCGGAAGGCTGCTCGATGCCAAGGAAGCGCGCTCGCTGGGATTGATCTCGGATATCGTGCCCGCTGCCTCGTTTGCTGCCGGTGTCGCGGAACGCGCGGCATTCTATCGCGATCGGATCGAGGCGCTTCAGATCGGGCGAAAAGCAAAGGCCATGCGCGAGGGATCGGATGTCCAGGTGCGGATTGCGCGGCTTGCGCCGTTGATGCATGAGAATTTCAATCGACCCGGCGTGCGGGAGACGATTGCGCGTTATCTCAAGGCGCGGTAGCCGCTCGCTATTTCCGGGGGAGGGTCTTGCTGCGGCCGGCCGGTGCGGCTTTCGCCGCTGCCGGCGATCCGCTGTAGCCAAGCGCGTTCGAGGCTTCTCCGGTGACACGCTTGAGATCCGCCGCGAGACGCAGCATGCGCGGGCGATCGAGATCACCGGAGAACGTGATGGCGGATATGGCCATCGTCGCTTCGCCGCTGCTCGTCAGAATAGGCGCAGCGACGGTGGTGAAGTTACGATTGTAGCTGCCGATATCGACCGCGAAGCCGGCGCGCCGCGCCTCTTCGACCTCGGCCCAGTATTGCTCGAAGGTCGGCGGGTTCTGCCACCGCAGTTCCTTGAACATGACTTTGACTTCGGCCTTCGACAAGTTCAGGTGCCCGGCAAAGCAGCGTCCGAGCGCGCCGATCAGCGAAGGCAACCGCTGCCCCACCGTGAACTGCACACGCAATGGCGTCGAAGCCTCCGCCAGATCGACCACCATGGCCCGGTCCGGCGACGTCAGTTGCCAGAGCATCGCGGTGACGTTGTGTGTCTTGGCGATCTGCTCGATTTGCGGATGGAGAATCCGGATAGGACCGTCCTGCTTCAGCGCCGCGTGCGCCAGCGCCAGCACGCCGAGGCCGGGCGAATACTTTTTCGTTGCGGGATCGAAGATCGCCAACCGCTCGTGAACCAGCGTGCGCAGCAGATTAAAACAGGTAGACGCGTTGATTTTCAGGTCGCGGGCGATCTGCACCACGCCGACCGGTTCACCCTGCACGTCGAGGTAGCGCAGGATGGCGATCCCGCGCGAGAGCGCGTTCACCTGCTTAGCGGGCTTCTCGGCGTTCATTCTCTATTCAGCATTAAATTCTCAGGAGCGAATTCTGTAAAGGTAGCGGACTTGCTGCACTATGACAAGTCTTGGTCGGCTTTCCGGCGCGTTTTGCTGCGGGTATCGCTTCCGACCAGCCTCGCCAGAGACGGCGGTTCGTAGGCTGGCATCATTCGGATGCAATAGCACGTTGCGCTGATGCAAAAGCCCCGACACGCCGCCGGCGGTTTTTGCCTAGCTTCGTGTGGTGGCGCGTGAGGCGTTGCGGCTCGGCCGCTTCATGTCGCCGACGATAATGCGCAACAGTTCCGCCGCGGCGGGCGGTAGCGTTCGTCCCTGGCGGGTGATGACGTGGGAGCGGCCACGATGCAACAACGAACTCTTCATCGGCAATGAAATGACTTTCGCGGCGTCCGCAGGCGTCATGGGAAGTCGTGACACCAGCGAATAGCCGAGGCCGGCCAGGACAAAGTGCCCGAGCGCGTCAAACGAGGTGGTCGTGAACGAGAAGCTGAGCTTGGTGCCTTCGCTGAGTTCGGCTGCCTGGATATGCTGACGCAGTCCGAAGTCCTGATGCAGGGTGGCCCCGGCATAGGGCAGCAGATCCGACAACCGTAGCGGTCCGTCGGCCTGTGCCAGCGGATGCGTGCGCAGCACCAGGGTTTGGATCGGGTGCGGCCATGAGTAGTGCGAGTGAAGTTGCTCATTGCGCGGCGGGTTGAACAGGATTCCGATATGCGCCCGCTCGTCGAGAACGCGCTCGATGATTCCATCGGTGCTTTCAATGCGAAGATCAATGGCGATCTTGGGATGAGTTCGCATGAAGCGGCTGAGCGGACGCCGCATCAGCCAATCGATATAACCCTCGCCGGTGACGAGTTCGACATGGCCGGTTTCGACTTTGCGGATGCTGTCGAGTTGCGCCAGCAGGCTTTGCTTTTCGCTGTGCTGGCGCCGGATGTAACCCGCCAGCAGATGCCCGGCGTCGGTCGGGACGATGCCGCGGCCGCGCCGTTCGAAGAGTTGCGCGCCGCATTCCGCTTCGAGCAAACTCATCGCCCGGCTGACGGCAGAAGCGTCCATGCCCAGCGCGCCGGCCGCGCCACGCACGGAGCCGATCTCGAGCACCTGCATGAAGTAACGCAGGCGGCGTGCTTCCAGCTTGTCCTTGTCGAGACGGGGCATGCCGGGTCGCTCGGATTGTTGATAAAAACGCAACGATAATCTCATTCCGCTGTCATTGATGCAAGACCGTATTTCGGAACAAGCTAGCGCACGGGAGTTGAAATGCAGGGCTTAAAGCACCCGCTGCTCGGTAATGACTAATCAGATAGAGGAGCGCATTCATGACCACGGCTTCGGCCTCCATCGAACCACTCAGCGAGCCGGCGGGCCGCGGCACCGCCGACAAAGTGAAGATTTTCATCGGCGCCGCACTCGTCGTCTTGATCGCCGAAATCATCGGCGTCGTGCAGTTTCAGATCGGGCCGGGCAAGGTTCTGCTTCAGCCCATGGTGTGGGCGCTGCTGATCGCGGCGGCCTGGGGCATCGCGTCGCCCTATCTTCCGTCGCCGCTGCGGATCAGTCTCGGTCTGCAAACCTTCGCCGGGCAGTTGCTCAACGCCGGCCTCATCCTGTTCATCGTGAAAATGGGTTTCACCGTCGGCGGTGCCTTGCCGGCGGTGCGTCAGGCCGGCTGGGCGCTGCTGTTCCAGGAATTCGGCCATACCTTCGGCACGCTGGCGCTCGGCCTTCCGCTTGCCCTTCTGCTGGGCGTGAAGCGCGAAGCCGTCGGCGCCACGTTCTCGATCGGCCGTGAAGGCAATCTGGTGATCATCGGTGAAAAGTACGGCATGAACTCGCCCGAAGGGCGCGGCGTGCTGGCTGAATACATCACCGGCACCGTGCTCGGCGCGCTGTTCATCGCGTTGCTGGCCGGCTTCATCGCCAGCCTGCATATCTTCGATCCGCGCTCGCTGGCGATGGGCGCCGGGGTCGGATCGGGCAGCATGATGGCGGCGGCAATCGGTGCCATCAACGGCCAGAGCCCGCCCGAGATGGTCAAGGATCTGACCGCCATCGCGTCGGCGGCAAACCTGATGACGGCGGTGCTGGGTTTCTACTTCGCGCTGTTCCTGTCGCTGCCGGCCTGCTCGTGGCTTTACGACAAGCTGGAGCCGGTGCTCGGACGGTTCTCGAACTTCAAAACCGGTGAAATGGCGCGGACCGTCGCCAGTGCCGGCGAGGCCCACGGCGGCCACGGCGCGTTTGGTTTTCCGGACTCGCTGCTGGCCTGGATCATCGTTGCGATCGGTGTGCTGATCGGCAACACGCTGACCTATCATGTTCCGGTGATGACGTCGGTGATCGGCCTCGTGATCGTGCTGGGGGTTGCGCTCTTGGTTCACGTGCTGTCGAGCTTGCTGAAGAAGATACCGCACATCTTCGTGCTGGTGATCGTCACCACCGTGCTCGGCGTTCCCGGCCTACTGCCGTTTTCCCATACGATGATCGCGTCGGTCGACAAGCTGAACTTCCTGGCGTTCACCACGCCGGTGCTGGCGCTCGCCGGCTTCTCGGTCGCCAAGGATGTGCCAATCTTCAAGCAACTGAGCTGGCGCATCGTGGTGGTGTCGTTGACCGCCGCAGCCGGCACCTTCCTCGGCGCGACCTTGATCGCTGAATTCTTCCATCGCTGACTGAATCGAGAGGCGGAAAAGACATGTCCACGAACTTCGGAATCGAAGCCGATACCTGCGCACGGATGATGGATTGGCGTCATGATCTTCATGCCAACCCGGAAACCGCGTTCGAGGAACACCGCACGGCGCAGATTGTCGCCGATGCACTGATGGAAATGCAGATCGCCGTCGATCGCGGTCTTGGCGGCACCGGCGTGGTCGGTACGCTGAAGAACGGCGAGGGCCCGAGCATCGCACTGCGGGCCGATATGGACGCGCTCAATATGACCGAACTGGGCTCCAGCGCGCACAAGTCCACCCGCGAAGGCAAGATGCATGGCTGCGGCCATGACGGCCACACCGCGATGCTGCTCGGCGCCGCCGTGCATCTGGCGCGGCACCGGCCGTTCCGCGGCACCGTTCATTTCGTGTTCCAGCCTGCCGAGGAAAACGAAGGCGGCGGCCGCAAGATGGTCGAGGAAGGTCTGTTCGAGAAATTTCCGGCCGATGCGGTTTACGGGATGCACAACATTCCGCAGATGCCGCGGGGCAAGTTCGGCATCCGCACCGGCATCGCGACCGCGTTCCTCGATACGTTCGAAATCACGGTCACCGGCAAGGGTTGCCATGCCGCCGCGCCCGAAACCGGTATCGACTCCGTCGTGATCGCCGCCAATCTTGTCACCACGTTGCAGAACATCGTCAGCCGCCGAATCGGCGCGATCGAAGCAGCGGTCGTCACCGTGACGCAGATTCACGGCGGCGACACCTGGAACGTTGTTCCCGAGCAGGTCGTGATGCGTGGCACCGTGCGCACGCTCGATGCGGGCATTCAGGATCGGGTCGAGGCCGCGATGAAGGAAGTCTGCGCAGGAGTTGCGCAGGCCCACGGCGCGACCATCGATCTTCAATACATGCGCGGTTATCCCGGCGTCATCAACACGCCGGACGAAACCAACGCCGCGGCGTCCGCCGCAATGCGCCTCGTCGGGGAAGAGCAGGTGATGACCGACGTGAAGCCGGCGATGGGTTCGGAAGACTTCGCCTTCATGTTGCAGAAGCGGCCGGGCGCCTACATCTGTATCGGCGCCGGCGAAACCGCCAACGATCCGCCGTTGCACAATCCCCACTACGATTTCAACGACGCGATCCTGCCGCTCGGCGCTGCGTACTGGGTGGAACTGGTTAAGCAGCAACTTCCCGCAACTTGATGCTGTCCGTCTTCGACATCTTCAAGATTGGTATCGGCCCATCGAGTTCGCACACGGTGGGGCCGATGCGCGCGGCCGGCCAGTTCGTCCATGCGCTTGAACAGGACGGGCTTCTGGCGCACGTGGCGCGCGTCAAGGTCGACCTCTACGGATCGCTCGGCGCGACCGGTCGCGGCCATGCGACCGACCTTGGCGTCATCCTCGGCCTGTTCGGCGAGATGCCCGACACCATCAATCCGGCAACCGTCAAGCCGCGGCTCGCGGAGGTGCAGCGCTCCGGATTGTTGCCACTCGGCGGCAAACATCCGATTACGTTCCAGCGCGCGCGCGATATCGCCTTCCTCGGCGAACAATCGATGCCGGAGCATCCGAACGCCATGCGCTTCGTCGCGCTGGCGGAGGACGGCACGGTGCTGTCGGAGCGCTGTTACTTCTCGGTGGGCGGCGGCTTCATCACGGAAAGCGGTGCGCACGCCGTTATCGCGGGCGAGACCGATCTCGTCTGGCCGTATCCCTTCAAGACTGGCGATGAACTGGTCGCGCTGGCCAAATCCAACGACATCTCGATCGCTCAACTGATGATGGCGAACGAGCACGTCTGGCGGCCGGAAACGGAGGTGCGCGCAGGGTTGTTGCGGATATGGCGAGTGATGCAGGATTGCGTCCGGCGTGGTTTCGGCCTCGACGAGGACGAGGCGGAGGAGCGCCTTCCCGGGGCGCTGGGCATCCGTCGCCGTGCGCCAAAGCTCTATCGCGAGTTGCTGGAGCGCGGACACAATGTCGTCGGCGGCGATCCGCTGGCAGCGATGGACTGGGTCAACGCGTTCGCGATGGCGGTCAACGAACAGAACGCCTCCGGCGGCCGCGTCGTCACCGCGCCGACCAACGGCGCGGCAGGCATCATCCCGGCCGTGTTGCACTATTACGATAAATATACGCCGAACGCGTCGGATGACGGCGTCATCGAGTTTCTGCTCACTGCCGGCGCCATCGGCCTGCTCTACAAGGCCAACGCGTCGATCTCCGGCGCCGAGGTAGGGTGCCAAGGCGAGGTCGGCGTCGCGTGCTCGATGGCAGCCGGAGCGCTCGCGGCGGTGCTCGGCGCGAGCGTCGCCCAGATCGAGAACGCCGCCGAGATCGGCATGGAGCACAATCTCGGTTTGACCTGCGATCCGGTAGGCGGCATGGTCCAGATCCCGTGTATCGAGCGCAACGCGATGGGGGCGGTCAAAGCCATCAACGCCGCGCGCATGGCGCTGCGCGGGGACGGCAATCACTATGTCTCACTCGATGCGGTCATCAAGACAATGCTGCAAACCGGCGAGGACATGAAATCGAAGTACAAGGAAACCTCGCTCGGTGGCCTCGCGGTGAATGTCGTCGAGTGTTGAGGCGGTGCTGTCGCGGATCGTCGTCGTGCTTTAGAGCAGGATGAATTTAGGCCGATCGCTCATTGTGGCCGTCATTGCGAGGAGCGCAAGCGACGAAGCAATCCAGTCCTTGCTCTTTTGACCTTCTGGATTGCTTCGCAACGCTTGCAATGACGATCCAATCTCAATTCGTCTTGCTCCAGGAATCCATTCTTGCATATCCGAGGAAAGATCATGTCGTCCGCGCCGCAAAGCCTATCCCCGGACACGACGAACCACTCGTTCGACGTCGGTGGCGCGAAGATCGGGCCCGGCGATATCGCGGCCGCGGCGGCAACGCTGCGGGGGGCGGTGTTCGTCACGGATTGCTGCCAGAGCCGGACGCTGAGCGAGATTTGCGGCTGCAACGTCTGGCTCAAGTTCGAGAACCTCCAGTTCACCGCCACCTTCAAGGAGCGCGGCGCGCTCAACCGGCTTTCGGCATTGTCGGCCGAGCAGCGCCGACGCGGCGTGATCGCGATGTCGGCGGGCAATCATGCGCAGGGCGTCGCCTATCACGCCAAGCGCCTGGGAATTCCCGCGACCATCGTGATGCCGATCGGGACACCGATGGTGAAGGTCGAGAATACGCGGCGGCACGGGGCCGAGGTCATCATCACCGGACAGACCCTCGAGGAAGCCGGCAAGTTCGTGCTGGAGCACGGCGAGGCCCATGGCCTGACCTTGATCCACCCTTACGACGACCCACTGATCATCGCGGGCCAGGGGACGATCGCCTCCGAAATGCTGCAAGCCGTCCCGCAACTCGAAACTCTAGTTGTCCCGATCGGTGGTGGCGGCCTCATTTCCGGTATCGCGATAGCCGCCAAGGCGATCAATCCCAACATCCGCATCATCGGCGTACAGGCAAAACTCTATCCGTCGATGTACAACGTCATCAAGGGCACGGATTTGCCCAGTCGCGGCGATACGCTTGCCGAAGGCATCGCGGTGAAGTCGCCGGGGCACATCACGCGGGAGATCATCCGCCGGCTGGTTGATGACATCGTTCTGGTGTCGGACGACGATATCGAGCGTGCGGTCGCCATGCTGATCTCGGTCGAGAAGACGGTGGCGGAAGGCGCGGGTGCTGCCGGCCTTGCTGCCGTGCTGGCCGCACCAGAGCGATTCAAGGGCACGGACGTCGGTTTGATCCTGACCGGCGGCAACATCGATACGCGGTTGATCGCGTCGGTCCTCACGCGCGATCTCGCGCGTGAGGGCAGGCTCACGCAGTTGGCCATCGATATCGTCGATCGTCCGGGCCAACTGGCGCTGGTCTGCAATCTGTTGGCGGAAGCGGGGGCCAACATCATCGAAGTCTCGCACCAGCGGACCTTCTCGGACCTGCCCGCCAAGGCTGCGTTGCTCCAACTGGTGATCGAAACCCGCGACAGGGAACACCTGAACGATGTGCTGGCGCGGCTGGCCGCGAAGGGGCTCAGCGTCCGGACCTAATCTTAGAGTGCGCTATAGAGAGTTGAATCGAGATTGATACCAACGGGCGCTATTTGTGGCTCGTCATGCCCGGCCGCAGCCGTTCGAAGAACGGCGTCGCTTCCGCTCGCCTTTGTGCCGGGCATCCCCGTTATGAATCACACGAAGGATCAAGGCGTAGATGGCGGGGACAAGCCCGGCCATGACGATGGAAAGGTCAATGTCAACGTCTATTCGCCTTCGCCGAACTTGCTGCCGACGAGATTAGCGATGGCGGTGATCGCTTCGGCGGCATCCGCGCCGGTTGCCGACACGGTGATGGTGGTGCCCGGACCCGCCGAGAGCATCATCAGTCCCATGATCGAAGAGCCGCCCACCGTCTCGCCGTTGCGCGTCACGGTCACGTCGGCGTTGAAGCGTTCGACCAGTTGCACGAACTTCGCGGAGGCGCGGGCGTGCAGGCCGCGTTTGTTGGTGATGGGCAGTTCACGAACGACCGCCCCGGACGACGATGCGGCGCCGGTTGCGCCGGCGTTGCTGGAGAGGGGAAGGTCGGGAGGCGGGCTCATTTTCCTGCGAGGACGCGACTGGCGATGGTGACGTACTTGCGGCCGGCTTCCTGCGCGGCCGCGATCGCCTCCGGCAGGGGCAAATCGTTACGTACCTTGGCGAGTTTCACCAGCATAGGCAAATTGATGCCGGCGAGAACCTCGACCTTCGGCCTGCTCATGCATGAGATCGCAAGGTTCGACGGTGTGCCGCCGAACATGTCGGTAAGGATGGCGACGCCATTACCGCTGTCGACGCGGTTGACGGCTTCAATGATATCGCTTCGACACAAATCGGCGTCGTCCTCGGCGCCGATCGTGATCGCCTCGATTTGCTTTTGCGGACCCATCACGTGTTCGAGCGCTGCCCTGAATTCGTCGGCAAGGCGCCCATGGGTCACAAGAACCAGACCAATCATCGAAAACTCCTCGCGGGTGCTGTGGTGCACCGCACGAACGGGCCACTTTGACCATCCGGCGCTCCCGCGCAAGGGGGGAGCATCACGATTTTCCCTAAATTTCGCCACAAGGCGGGAACTGGGGCGGGTCTAATCGGTGGCAACAACGGGACCTATATGGTTACAAATTTCGCCCGGACAATCTTCCTTTGTTGAAGCGGGCGGTGTGGACAGAGAGCGTGTGGTGAGCGCTGCCACGACCAAAGGCAGCGCTGAAAAGCCAGATTGCACCGGGATTCGCGGCAATTCGATCCCCGAAAGCGTCGTTGTCAGGCTTTCGGGAGCGGGAAGGCGGGCTCCGTCGGCGGCGTCGAGATCGACCACCTGGCCGAGGGGTGCCTCGGACACAAAGTCGCAGCGGCGGATGCCGAGCCCGCGAATTTCGATCAATCCAGCCAGCCGGGGCGCGGGCTGTGCCCAAAGCCGGCCCTGCCGAGCTTCGAGATAAATTCGGTCGTCGCCGACCAGCACCGCCGCCGGAATCTGACCGCTGCGCCCGGCGAGGATCAGATCGAAGGCCAGTCGGCTTTTGCCCGAGCCTGAAGGTCCACGAATCAAGACGGCTTGGTCGCCGACGAGAACGGCGGACGCGTGGATGCTCGGCGCGTCCGGCGGATTGTCTCGAGGATCGGCGGGCGGCGCCGTCATGTCGTCGGCAGCCGCACAACGAAGCGGGCGCCGGCAACCGTCGGCTGGCCGTCCTCGTCCGCGGGACCCTTGCGGTTCTCGGCCCAGATGCGGCCGCGATGGGCCTCGACGATCTGCTTCGAGATCGACAGGCCGAGCCCGGAGTTCTGCCCGAAACCCTGATGCGGCCGGTCGGTATAAAACCGCTCGAAAATACGTTGCAACGCGTCGTCGCGAATGCCGGGGCCGTTGTCATCGACCACGATTTCGATTTCGGATTTGACGCGGCGGCAGGTGACGTGAACCTTGCCGCCGGGCTGCGAGAACGACTGTGCGTTCACCACCAGATTGGAGATCACCTGCCCGAGCCGCGAGTCGTGACCGGGAATCGAGAAGGTATCTGCGGGACCGCCCTCGAAACGGGTCTCGACCGCGACGTCATGGCCGAGCCGCGTCTCGTTGGCGACCGAAGTAAGCGTGGTGAGAAGTCGCCGCAACTCCACGGGGGCCACGTCCTGTCGCTGCAATTCCGCATCGAGCCGGCTCGCGTCGGAAATGTCGGAGATCAGGCGATCGAGCCGGCGCACGTCATGCTCGATCACTTCGAGCAGGCGCGCGCGGCTGGTTTCGGTCTTGGCGAGCGGCAGCGTTTCCACCGCCGAACGCAGCGAGGTCAGCGGATTCTTTAGCTCATGCGCGACGTCGGCGGCGAACATTTCGATCGCCTCGATGCGGTTGTAGAGCGCCTCCGTCATGTCGCGCAGCGCGCCGGACAGATGGCCGATCTCATCGCGACGGCGGGTGAAGTCGGGAATCTCCACACGGGTCTTGATGCGATGGCGCACGCGCTCCGCGCCGGCAGCCAGCCGGCGCACCGGGCCCGCGATGGTGCTGGCGAGAAGCAGCGATAGCACGATCATCACCACCATGGCGACGCCGAACACTTTCAGGATCGCCAGACGTTCCGCCGTCACCATCTGGTCGATGTCGTCGCCCTGCGTCGACAGCATCAACGCGCCGTGAATGGCGCGGAAGCGTTGCACCGGCACCGCGACCGAGACGATGATCTCGCCGCGATCGTTGATGCGCACCATGCTGGATTTGTCGCCCTTGAGAGATTCCGCGACTTCCTCGTAGCCTTTGCCGTTCTCCGGTCCCAGCTCGCGGTAAAGCGGAAGCTCGCCGCGATTGAGCCAGGTGCGGACCGCGATCATGGCGCGTTCCATCAAGCCCGGCTTCTCGGTGGTAGGCGGCGACAGCTCGAACCGCATGACGTCGCCGCGGCCATACAGGCTGCGGCTGTCGAGGATCAGCACGCCGTCGCGATCGTAGATGCGCGCGCGGGTTTTGGTCGGCGAGATCAGCCGGCGCAATACGGGCGCAACGCGCTCCGGATTGATCGGGAAATCCAGCGTGGCAAGTTCGTCGGGCGCCGCATAGGTTTCGCCGGGCTTGAGATCGAGCAGGCGGTCGGGATCGATGGTGATGGTGTTGGTTTCCACCGTCGCCGAGGCGGCGATGGCGCCCGCGATGATTTCGCCTTGCACCAGAAGGCTCTGCGCACGGGCGTCGATCAGGCCGGCGCGGAATTGCGACAGGTAGAGAATGCTGGCGACCAGCGCGATCAGGCCCGCGAGATTGAGCGAAACGATCCGCCGCGTCAGGCTCGAAAAGCTGACGGTGAAGAAGAACTGCCCGATGCGTTGCAGCCAGCGCAACGGCCGCCGCCAGGTCGGCACGGTGTCCGGCGCTGTGATGGAGGAAGCTCCGGCCGCCGAGACGACGTCGTCAATGGTCTCTCGATCAGGCTGTGTGCGATCCAGCAATGGCTAAGCCCGCCCGGTTGTTTCAATTCTGCGCCCGCGGCACCACCATAGACGATGGCTGCGGGCTCGTCAGGTCACAAAGCGCGACGCCGTGCGCGTCCACCGGGCGCGCGCACGGTTCTCTCAAGCGCTTCGATCAGGTCTCCTTGAAGCGATAGCCGACGCCATACAGGGTTTCGATCATCTCGAAATCGTCGTCGACAACCTTGAACTTCTTGCGCAGCCGCTTGATGTGGCTGTCGATGGTGCGGTCGTCGACGTAAACCTGATCGTCGTAAGCCGCGTCCATCAGCGCATTGCGGCTTTTTACCACGCCGGGCCGCGTCGCCAACGCCTGCAGGATCAGAAATTCGGTGACGGTCAAGGTCACCGGCTCGTTCTTCCAGGTGCAGGTATGGCGTTCCGGGTCCATGCGTAGCAGGCCGCGGTCCAGCGCCTTGGCATCGGTTTCCTTCGGCACGGCCGCCGGGTCCTTCGGCGCCGAGCGGCGCAGCACCGCCTTGACGCGCTCGACCAGGAGCCGCTGCGAGAATGGCTTCCGGATGAAATCGTCGGCGCCCATCTTGAGCCCGAACAGTTCGTCGATCTCCTCGTCCTTGGAGGTGAGGAAGATCACCGGCAGATCCGACTTCTGGCGCAGACGGCGCAGGGTCTCCATGCCGTCCATGCGCGGCATCTTAATATCCAGCACCGCGAGGTCGGGCGGGCTGGTGCGGAAGCCGTCCAGCGCCGACGCACCATCAGTGTAGGTCATGATGCGATAGCCCTCGGCTTCCAACGCAATCGCGACCGAGGTGAGAATGTTGCGGTCGTCATCGACCAGAGCAATTGTGGGCATGAGCCTGCTTTCCGAAGCGGAGTGCCTTGTACGTCAACCTGTTCGATACCGGTCGTATCAGACGGTTATGAGAACCCGGCCAACGAGCAATGCAAGCTGGGCTGAAGTGTGGCCGAGTTCCAAACGTTCAAAACGACAGCGGGTTCCTGCCGTTGCCGTCAAAGGGGCTATATAAAGGCCGAAATTGTGGAAAAAAGGCCCTCAGGCAGGAATTCGTGAGATTTAACAATGCGCCCTGATCCCGAATTCGACCCACAACTCCTGACCCGGAACCTGCTGCGGCGGCGCCGACAAGGGGCTCTGGCCACGTTGATGGCAAAGGGCGGCGCCCCCTATTGCTCACTCGTCAATGTCGCCAGCGACGTCGATGGTGCGCCGATTCTGCTGATTTCCCGGCTCGCGGTGCATACCCGAAACATCCTGGCGGACCCGCGTGTGTCGCTGATGCTGGATGAGCGGGCCGCGGGCGACCCGCTGGAGGGCGCGCGGATCATGGTGGCGGGGGAGGCGCACGAGGGGGCCGCAGACGCGTTGCCGGGCCTGCGTCGGCGGTATTTGAATGCCCATCCGGATGCGGAAGGCTTTGCCGATTTCCCCGATTTCGGATTTTTCCGAATCCGGATCGACAGCGTCCATTTGGTCGCGGGGTTCGGCCGCATCGTCGATCTCGCGCCGGAGCGGGTTCTGACCGATCTGACGGATTGTGTCGGCCTGATCGAGGCAGAGCCGGACATTATCGCGCACATGAATGCCGAACATTTAGACGCGATGAAACTTTATGCAGTGAGGCTGGCCGGAGCCGCCGCGGACGAGGAAAACTGGCGTTGCACCGGCTGCGATCCGGACGGAATCGACCTCGCGAACGGCGCCGAAGTGGTGCGGATTACCTTTCCGGAGCGGGTGCGCGATCCAATGGCTCTACGTGCTATCCTGCGGAGGCTCGCGGATGAGGCGCGAGGATGCGGCGATTAAGGCGACTATCCTTTATAAAAGCGACCTATCCTTTATAGACGCATCAAGTTTCCCCCGTGACAGGGGATCGGCTTGGCAAGGTGGGCGTTCGTGAGTATTAGATCGCAGACCGAGATGCTTGGCCTGGACAGGACGGTCTCCGACAGGACGGTCTCCGCGTCGATGGCGCGTCTGGATGATCGCGCGGGTTCGGCGACGGATTTCGAGGAGGAATTTTCGTGAAAGAACTGGGTGTACGTAACGGTGCCTTCGGTGCCGATAGATTCGGCTTAAAAAATATCAAAGAGGTGCGGTGGAATCTCGGAGCGCCGCAGCTCTACGAATACTCGCTGCAAGCCGGCGAGGCCGAAGTTACCGCCGATGGCGCGCTGTGCGCCGAAACCGGAATCTTCACCGGACGCAGCCCCAAGGACAAGTTTACCGTTCGCGACGCCACCACCGACAAGACCATGTGGTGGGAAGGCAACCAGTCGATCACTTCCGATCAATTCCAGGCCCTCTACGAAGATTTCCTCAAGCATGCCGAAGGCAAGTCGCTGTTCGCGCAGGATCTCTACGGCGGCGCCGATCCGGCATTCCAGATCAAGACCCGCGTTTATACCGAACTGGCTTGGCACTCGCTGTTCATCCGCACCTTGCTGCGTCGTCCGGAAGCCGCCGAACTCGCATCGTTCGTCCCCGAACTGACGATGATCGATCTGCCGAGCTTCAAGGCCGATCCGAAACGCCATGGCGTGCGTTCCGAAAACGTCGTGGCCATCGATTTCGCCCGCAAGATCGTCCTGATCGGCGGGTCTTATTATGCGGGCGAGATGAAGAAGTCAGTCTTCACCACGCTCAACTACTATCTGCCTGAGAAGGGCGTGATGCCGATGCATTGCTCGGCGAATGTCGGCCCGAACGGCGACACCGCGATTTTCTTCGGCCTGTCCGGCACCGGCAAGACCACGCTGTCGGCCGATCCGAAGCGCACGCTGATCGGCGACGACGAGCACGGTTGGGGCAAGGACGGCGTCTTCAATTTCGAAGGCGGCTGCTACGCCAAGTGCATCAAGCTCTCCGCCGAAGCCGAGCCCGAAATCTTCGCGGCCAGCACCCGCTTCGGCACCATCCTCGAAAACGTCGTGCTTGATTCGACGACCCGTGTAGCGGACTTCGATGACGGCTCGAAGACGGAGAACACCCGTTCGGCCTATCCGCTCGATTTCATTCCCAACGCCTCGCCTACCGGCCGCGCGCCGCAGCCGAAGAATCTGGTCATGCTCGCCGCCGACGCCTTCGGCGTGCTGCCGCCGATCGCCAAGCTGACGCCGGCGCAGGCGATGTATCACTTCCTCTCCGGCTACACCGCCAAGGTCGCTGGCACCGAGCGCGGTCTCGGCAACGAGCCGAAGCCGGAATTCTCGGCCTGCTTCGGTTCGCCGTTCCTGCCGCGCCATCCCGCCGAATACGGCAACCTGCTGCGCGACCTGATCGCCAAGCACAATGTCGATTGCTGGCTGGTCAATACCGGCTGGACCGGCGGCAAGTACGGCGTCGGCAGCCGTATGCCGATCAAGGTGACGCGCACTCTGCTCACCGCGGCGCTCGATGGCTCGCTGCGCAACGTCGAATTCCGCACCGACAAGTATTTCGGCTTCTCAGTGCCGACAGCGCTGCCAGGCGTGCCGAGCGAAATCCTTGATCCCGTCAACACCTGGAAGGACAAGGCCGAGTTTGACAAGACCGCGCGCAATCTTGTCGCGATGTTCCAGAAGAACTTCGCCGAGTTCGAAAGCCACGTCGACGCCGACGTGCTGGCGGCGGCGCCCGAGGTCAAGCTCGCGGCGGAGTAATCGCGCGGCAACCTCATTGAAGTTACGAAGGCCCGGCGCTGACAAAATCAGCGCCGGGCTTTTGTTTTATCTTGCTGGCTTTGAAGCGTGCCGTCATCCTGAGGTGCGAGCGAAGCGAGCCTCGAAGATCGCGGCCGTCGCCCACCTATCTCGGGTTTACCCGAGATAGGGTTGAAAGGACGCAAGTTGGCTCGCCAACTTGCTATGCCTGACGCTACGCGCCAGGACCTCAAGGTGACGACCTCAGATTCAACCTCGGAAAATCACGCTCTACCGCAGCACCAGCTTGGAGAGCAGCGCCGCCAATTCGCTCTGGCGTGACACGCCGAGTTTGGCGAATACGCGCTTGAGCACGCCGCGTGCGGTTTCCTCGGCGATGCCGAGCTTTTCTGCTGCTGCGCGCGGGGCGAGCCCCGATCCGATCAGCGCGGCGACGCGCGCCTCACCAAGGGTGATGCCGAGGACGTCGCGGACGGTCGCCGGATCGGCCGGTTCGTTGGCCTTCTGCTCGATCACCAGCGCGATGGCGCGCGTATGCGTCAGGAAGTGCTCCACGGAATTCGTCGGTGGCGTGATCGGCAGCAGGTAGATGACGAGGCGGCGATCCGACCCGGGACAATCCACCAGGATCGGCTTCGGCTGAAACCCCAGCGCGCGCACATCGGCATCGTGCATGCGTGTAATGCTCTCATCGAACTTGCGGCGCGCCGTCAGCGATCGGATCTGCAAGCGGCCGTCAACCAGACTGAGCGCGTCGCCGAGAGAATTCTGCCCGGCCGGATTGGCGAAGACGACACGGCCCAGCGAATCCAGCGCGAAAACGCCGATTCCGATCCGTGTCAGGGCCTCACCGAGGCCGATGCTGGCGAACTGCGCATCCAGCAGCCGGATCGAGAGCCGCAGCGAGCGTTCGATATGCCTGCCGAGCATCGCGAGCACTTCAAGCTCGGCAGGAGAGAATTGCGGCTTGGTCCGCGCATCGCGCTGGACGCTCAGAGCGACGCCGAGGTTGGACGCCGGCGATACGGCCACCGATCCGATCCAGCCGAGACCATGGCTGGCCATGAATTCTGTATAGAAGGGATCGCCGCGGATTTCGTCCTCGGAACAGATATCGCGATCGGCGAACGGCTCTCCGTTGAAGAAATATCCCTTTTCTCCTGCCCGGATCGCCTTGATATCGCGCCGGGACCAACCCTGTTCGATGTAGTCGCGCTGTGCCTCGCGCAGGCTTTCCGACACGATCGTGCCGAAGGAACCGTCGTCCTTCTGCCAGATCAGGATGGCGCCGACGTCCCCGAAGCAGCCGGCAACCTCGGCGAGTGCGCGCGACCATTGCAGCGGGTCGGGCGCTGCCTCGTAAATGGTTTCCACGGTTCGCAACAAGCGATCGGCCGGAACAATCATGGGATGCATCGCGACGGTGGCGGTCGGAATAACAAGCTACCGCTTTTTCGCGCAGAGGCGAGACCGGCTCACATCAAGAAAACGTATCAAATCCGCTGCCGGGCGAATTTTCCACATCATGCTTTGAAGTAAGCGATCTGTTGCGTCGTCGCCAGCAGCTTGCCGCTCGGTGACCATAGCGCGCCGGTCTGGTCGCCATAGCTCTTGTGAAAGACGCTGGCGTCCGCGACCGCAAGCACATGGGTCGCGTCCTCGGCAATGAGATCCTCGGCGTCGGCGTGGAAATAGGTGGTGAGCGAGACCGTGCCGAACGGCACCAGTTCGTTGCGGACATGGAAGATGCGGGCGAAGAACGCATCCGACATCGACACCAGCGACAGCGCATCGAGACGGCGCGGCGTCGTATCTCCGATCCATAGCTTGGAAAACGGGCTCGTCAGGTCGCTCGGTGTGGCGACGCCGAACAGCGGCTGCCCTTCGACGAAGCGGAAATCGTACTGGTGAACCCACGTCATCTTGAGGCCGCTTTTGGGATAGCGCTTGGTTTCCGCGAACGGTGGGGCTTCCGGACGTGGGGCGGGACGGTGCGACCATGACAGCCGCCGCACCGCGAACACCGCCGTGGCGAAGGCGGCGGTCTCGCCGCCCTGTTGGGTAAGTTCGACCGACCAGTGCTGGGTGGAGCGGTTGGCCTTGATCAGTCGCACGTCGAGATCGAACGACCCCGCCGCGATCGGTGCGCAGTAGTTCACCGTCAGCGCGAGCGGATCGCCCTCGCGTTGCGAATGCTCGACGATGGCGCGGAGCATGGTCGCGGCGGTGATGCCGCCGAAAGGTCCGATGAAGGCCCAGTAGTCCTCGCTGGTGTGGCCGCTCCACTGGCTGTCGCCGGCGCTGACGCGCGTGGCCTTGTCGAACACGTGTTCGGTGGTCTCAAGCAGGCTGGTCATGGAGGCTCCGGCTATAGCAAGACAAGGCGGAGCAGGATCTGACGGCACTCCACGGAACAGGGAATGACGCAACCGGCGGCGGAATTCAATGACGTTGCAGGTCATGGCCGGCGCAAATTGCCGCGTCGCGCGGCCGGTTATCGCCGGTCGGTCGGTGTGTTATCCGTGGCCGCGCTGATTGCGTTCCGGCTGCGACGGCGTGGCGATCACCGGGACGTCCCAGATATCCTCGGCATATTCGCGGATGGTGCGATCCGAGGAGAACCACGCCATGCGCGCCGTGTTCAGGATGCTGGCGCGGGTCCAGGCCGGACCCGCGCGCCAGCGGCTGTCGATCGCGCGCTGGGCGTCGTAATAGGCATCGAAGTCGGCGCTCACCATGTAGTGGTCGATGTGGCGCAAGGCATGGCCGATTGCGTGGAAGCGCGCCGGGTCATCCGGTGAGAACACGCCGGATTCGATGGCATGGATCGCGCGCGCCAGCCGCTCCGAGCGTGCGATGACGTCGCTGGCGTCGAGGCCGTGCGCGCGCCGTGCCATTACCTCCTCGGCGGTCATGCCGAAGATCGCGATATTCTCGGCGCCGACGTGATCGCGGATTTCGATGTTGGCGCCGTCGAGCGTGCCGATGGTCAGCGCGCCGTTCAGCGCGAGCTTCATGTTGCCGGTGCCGGAGGCTTCCATGCCGGCGGTCGAAATCTGCTCGGAGAGATCGGCGGCGGGAATGATCACTTCGGCGAGGCTGACATTGTAGTCGGGGAGGAACGCGATCTTGAGCCGATTGCCGATGGCGGGATCGTTGTTGACGACACGCGCGACGTCGTTGACCAGCTTGATGATCAGCTTGGCGTAGCGATAGCTCGCGGCGGCTTTGCCGGCGAAAATCTTGACGCGGGGCACCCAGTCGCGCTGCGGGTCGTCCCGCATTGCCTGATAGAGCGCGATGGCTTCGAGGATGTTGAGAAGCTGTCGCTTGTATTCGTGAATGCGCTTGATCTGCACATCGAACAGCGCGTCCGCTTCGGTCTCGATGCCGAGGCGCTCGTAGATCAACTTCGCCAGCGCCTTCTTGTTGTGGCGCTTGACGCGGCTGAAGCGCTGCTGAAATGCGGCGTCCCCGGCATAGCGTTCAAGCTGCGTCAGCCGGGTGGGGTCGTCGAGCAGCGCGTCGCCGCAAACCTCGCGCAAGAGATCGGTCAGGCCCGGATTGGCCAGCATCAGCCAGCGGCGGAAGGTGATGCCGTTGGTCTTGTTGGTGATGCGGTCCGGATAAAGCCGATGCAGGTCGCGGAACACCGTTTCCTTCATCAGGTCCGAATGCATCGCCGAGACGCCGTTGATGCGGTGCGATCCGACGAACGCCAGATAACCCATGCGGACCCGGCGGCCGGCTTTCTCGTCGATGATCGAGACCGAGGCGAGAAAGTCGTTATCATGCGGCCGGAGAGCGCTGGCGCGATCGAGATGCGTGGTGTTGATGCGATAGATGATGTCGAGATGGCGCGGCAGCATCCGCTCGAACAGTTCGACCGGCCACACCTCGAGCGCTTCAGGCAACAGGGTGTGATTGGTGTAAGAGAGTGTCTTCGTCGTGATCTGCCAGGCGGTGTCCCACGCCACGGCATGGCGATCGACGAGAATGCGCATCAGTTCGGCGACCGCGAGGCTCGGATGCGTATCGTTCAACTGCACGGCGGCTTTGGCGGCCAGCGCGTTCAAAGAGCCGTCGGCGCGCAGGTGGCGGTTGACCAGATCCTGCAACGAGGCCGAGACGAAGAAGTATTCCTGCCGTAACCGCAACTCGCGCCCGGCGGCGGTCTCGTCGTTCGGATAGAGGAACTTGCAGATCGCTTCGGCGCGGGCCTGCATCGACATCGCGCCGAGATGGTCGCCGGTGTTGAAGACGTCGAGCCGTAGCGGATCCGGCGCGCGCGCCGACCATAGCCGTAGCGCATTAACATGCGCGCCGCGCCAGCCGACGATGGGCGTATCGAAGGCGACCGCCTGCACCGTCTCGGCGGGGTGCCAGACATAACGCTCGCGTCCCTTGTCGTCGGCGATCCGTTCGACGCGGCCGCCGAAATGCACGTCATAGACCAGTTCGCGCCGCGGGAATTCCCACGGGTTGCCGAACGACAGCCATTCGTCGGGATATTCCTGCTGGCGGCCGTCCGCGATGATCTGGCGGAACAGGCCGAAATCGTAGCGGATGCCGTAACCGATGGCGGGGACGCCGAGCGTCGCCATGCTTTCCATGAAGCATGCCGCAAGCCGGCCGAGACCGCCGTTGCCGAGCGCGGCATCCGGTTCGCATTTGCGCAGTTCGTTGAGGTCGACGCCGAGATCGCCCAGCGCCGCGGCGAACAGCGGCAGCAATCCCATGTTGTTGAGCGCGTCGGTGAACAGCCGGCCGATCAGGAACTCAAGCGAGAGATAGTACACCCGCTTGCGGCCGGCGTCGTAGTTGTCCTTCTCGGTCAGGAGCCAGCGATGCACGATGCGATCACGCAAGGCCAGCGCGGCGGCCTTGTACCAGTCGTGCGTGGTCGCGATGCCGGCGTCCTTGCCGATCGCGAGCGTCAGCTTGCCGAGGATCGCACTCTTGATGTCCGCAAGCGCCAACTCGTCGATCGGAGGGCGAGATTGCGAAACATGGTCTGCGAAGGAGTCCTGCGGCAAATGATCAATCCTGAAAAGATCGTCGACGGGATCATACTCCCATCACGCGAGAGCGAAAACCCATCGGAATGTTGTGTCACGGTGATGCGAACGATTCGAACTTATTGGTGATCGGCGACGTTCCGGATCACCAGCCGCGAGAGCTGCACGACGAGTCCGCGGAGCCTGTCATTCTCTTCAAGCACGGCCTCGATGTCGATGTTGTCATCGTGACGCGAAACCTTGGAGCGCTTGATCTCGTTTGCGCGCTGGGGTGAGGGCGTGTTTGTCATCGTTGGCCTCTCTTCAGCGGAACTCATCGACATCATCGAGATTGTGCTGACTCGGCGATCAAAACTATGACCGGCATAAGGAGAAATTGGGATCGGGGAACTGCGGACCTCGTCACGCCACATGGAACTGATGGACGTCCATGATCGTGTTCCGCGCGGAAGGCGCCGCATGTGGGCAGCGGATAACGGAACGTGGTCGGGAAAGTTCCGAATGCGCGCTCCAACCCTTTCCTTTAGCCTTTCCCTCGCCCTGGAACAAATTAAGAACAAAATAATAAGCTATTGATATATCATTGTGATTCGTTGTTGTGGCTGCACAACATCTTGGGTCTGTCATACCGCTTGAGGGCTATATGTCCACGATTGCCAGTCATCAGTTCGCGCTCACCCGCATCGCGGATTTCGCACGCTCGCTGTCGCGGCTGCATCGGATGTCACGCCGGCATCCGGTGGACGACGATCAGATCGATCGCGCGTTCAACGCCGTATGCATGTCGATATGGGGCTACACCACCGATGATTTCAGCGACGATCTGTTGTCGCTCGAAGACCATGCCTGGCTCGATACGCTCGATGAAGCCCACGCACGCATCTTCGCCGCCGAGCACGGCTATGATCTCGTCGATGACACCGGAATGCTGGCGGATTGGTGGGGTTATTGCTGGATGATTCTCGCTGAAAAGCGTGGACTGCTGACGCCGGAGAACAGGGCCGCGGCGCGCGCCGCGATCGAGGAGAAATATCTCGCGGCGCCGAACGTCATCGGCGTCATCGTCGGCCGCTGAAGCGGTTAAATTGAAATGAGGGGCTCGGGACTCGCGCGGACCTTAAATACCGTCGTTGCGAGCGCAGTGAAACAATCCTGTTCTTTCTTTGCGGCTTCGGGATTGCTTCGTCGCTGCGCTCCTCGCAGCAATGACGAAGATAGACTGTCGAAAGCACTCTAATTGACGACGGTGCGTTTCGTCTTCGGCGTTGCCGCCTGCGCGGCAGTGTTCGGTGTCGGCGCTGCGGCTGCCTCGCTCAGCATGTCGGCGCTGGCGGGGGCGACCTTCATCTCGCCGAGCTTGGCGCGCACGGTTGCGGTGAGTCCGGGATAATTGGCGACCGGCGTGAAGTCGGGGGCCTGATCGGCGCCGAGGCGGACGCCGGTATAAGCGACGAGGCCGTCGGCGGTGGCGACCACGTCGCCCGAACGCAGCGACGGATCCTGCGAGAGATCGACCTGTGCGAGGCCGGCGGGATCGCGGCCGTTGCAAGTGCAATCGGCTTTTAGCGCCTTGCGATAGGCGAAGGCATTGGCGCTGTCGGCATAGCGTTCGCCGTTACTGGCGACCGCGGCGTCGATGGTGCTGCCGGAATAGACCTTGGTCTGCGCGGCCGGGCAGAACGCCTGGCACATCCGCGCCGGCGTCGCGCCGCTCCTGACCGAGAGCGGAAAATACTTGCCGTCGCAGGTGCGCACGCAGAACGTACCGCCGCGTCCGCCGGACGAAGCGGCGACGGGGCGCGGTGGCGCGGCATTCGGCTGCTGATTGAGCCCGAACGGATCGGCGAAGAAGTTGGCCGCGCTGGCTGGTGCGGATTTCTGCTGTGGTTTCGCGGCATCGCCAAAAAGGAAGTCGAACAGGCCCTGAGCGGACGCGGAGGGCGCAACGACGGATGACGCCATCGCCACGACGGCCGCGGCAAGGATGGTGCGGCCGCGCCGGGTCATTGAACGCAAATCTGTACGCAACGCGAACTCCAGCCCATCGGTCTGCGCAGCACGTTTCGCGCCGCCTCAATGGGCCGGACTTTATCGCGGGATGGTAAACGAGGAGTGAGCGCGGCGCATCCCGGGACTAAAAACCGCCGCCGGATTGCCGGATCAGATGCCGACCAGCGACAACACGACGAAGACCGGCAGCAGCACCGCCAGCGACCACAGCATGTAGCCGAAGAAGCTCGGCATCCTGATGCCGCGCTCGGTGGCGATGGCATAGACCATGAAATTCGGCGCGTTGCCGATATAGGTCATCGCCCCCATGAACACCGCGCCGAGCGAGATCGCAGCCAGCACATGTGACAGATCCGTCATCAGATGCGGGGCATCGCCGCCGGCCATTTGGAAGAACACCAGATAAGTCGGCGCGTTATCGAGGAACGACGAGAGAATGCCGGTGAGCCAGAAATAGGCCATCGGATTCGGATTGCCGTCACCACGCGTCACCATGCTCAGCACGGAGCTGAACGCGCCGTGCGATCCGGCTTGCAGCATCGCCATCACCGGCACGATGCAGATGAAGATGCCGGCGAACAGGATGGCGACTTCCCTGATCGGTCCCCAACTGAAGCCGTTGGCGGCGCGGTCTTCCTTGCGGGTCAGCGCGATGGAGGCAATGGCGACCAGCACGAAGATGGCGTCGCGCACCAGGTCTTGCAGTTCGAGGTGCACGTCGGCGACGGTGAAGGTCACGCCGGGTCGCCATTGCGCGCTCATCAGGATCGCGCCGATGATGACGGCGATCAGCGCGAAATTGATGCCGCCATGCAACTTGAGCGGCGAGTCCGGCGTAGGATCGGCCGGATGCGGCTTCCGGTCGTCGCGGCGATGGAAATAGATGTCGATCACGGCGAAGACCGTCAGCACCACGACGCTCACCGCCAAGGTCTCCGGCCATAGATGCTGCGCGGTCCAGAAGAAGTCGACGCCCTTGAGGAAGCCGATGAACAAGGGCGGATCGCCCAGCGGCGTCAGCGAGCCGCCGATGTTGCAGACCAGGAAGATGAAGAAGACGAAAACGTGGGCGTTGTACTTGCGGTCGTCGTTGGCGCGGATCAGCGGCCGGATCAGGATCATCGCCGCGCCGGTGGTGCCGACGAGGCTGGCGACCACGGTGCCGATGGCAAGCAGGGCGGTGTTGGTGAAGACGCTGTCGTGCAGATTGCCTTCAAGATAGATGCCGCCGGCCACCGTGAACAGCGCCAGCAACAGCAGGATGAACGGCATGTATTCGAGCAGCGCCGTATGCGCCAGCGTCGTGGTCACGGTGTGCAGATCGGCGGTGAGCAGCAGCGGTATGACGACGAGCGCCGACCAGAAGGCAGCGAACTTGCCGAAGTGATGCTCCCAGACGTGCGGATAGAATACCGGACCGGTGGCGATGCAGAGCAGGATGCCCATGAAAGGCAGCGCCCACAGCCAGCTCAGCTTCGCGCCGTCGAGCCCTTCAGCGGCGAGCGCCGGCTCTGGCCACGCGGCAAGAGCCAGAAGTGCGACGAGGGCGAGCGGACGAAATGGCAAGGTCATTGAATGGGGCTACCGGGCATTGATCGCCGAGACGATGAGGTGATCGGTCGCCGTCATCTATTGAGGAATTCGGAGGCCTTGAACAGTGAACGAAAGGCGAGCCCGGCTTCGGCGAATGTTTCGGCGGCGCCTTCGTCGCGATCCACCATCGTGAACACCAGCGCCACCTCGGCCCCGGTATCGCGCACCGCTTCCACCGCCTTGATGGCGGAGCCTCCGGTGGTGGTGACGTCCTCGACGATCACCACGCGCTTGCCGCGCAGGCTTTCGCCCTTGGCGAGGCCCTCGACCGCCAGCCGTGCGCCGTGTTCCTTGGGCTTCTTGCGGACGAAGAAGGCGGAGATCGGCGCCTTCTTCAGCCACGACAGTTGCGCGATGGCGCCGGCCAGTGGCACCGCGCCCATTTCGAGGCCGCCGATGTAATCGAGCTTGTCGTCCTTCAGCGCGTCGAAGGTCAGTTCCGCCAGCAGCGCCGCACCCTCGGGATCGAGCATGGTCGGCTTCAGGTTGACGTAGAAGTCGCTCTTTCGCCCGGAGGCGAGAGTGATTTCGCCGCGCCCGAAGGAGCGGGTGAAGATGATGTCGGCAAGGCGGGCACGCGAGGCGGAATTGGACACGGCAAGGACCTTCAGGTCGGTAGGATCGCCGGACCCTAACCGCCATAGCCCCGCCTTTCCAGTGCGGATGGCGCCTCGTCAACAGCGCATCCAGGCGTCCCCGGATGCCAGGCCGCCAGGTTACCCGCCGCGCACCGGCCCCATCAGGGTATCCGGCAGCCAGGTCGCGATCTCCGGGAAGATGCAAAGGATGACGATGGCCAGCATCATGCAGAGCACATAGGGGATGGTGCCGTACATGATCTTGGTCACCGGCACATCCGGCGCGATCGAGTTGACGATGTAGAGGTTCAATCCGACCGGCGGATGGATCAGCCCGATCTCCATGTTGATGGTGATGATGACGCCGAACCAGATCGGGTCGAACCCTGCGGCGGTGATGATCGGCAGCAGGATCGGCGCGGTCATCAGGATGATTGCCGCCGGCGGGATGAAGAAGCCGCACACCAAGAGGAAGATGTTGATGAGGAACATCAGCACCCAGCGGTTGACGTGCATGTCGGCGATGGCCTGCGCCAGCGTCTGCGTCAAATACAGCGAGGTGAGCATGTAGCCGAACAGCACGGCGGCGGCGATGATCATCAGGATCATCACGGATTCCCGCGTGGTATCGTAGAGAATCAGCCACCACTTGTCCGGCGACCACATCCGGTAGATCGCCACGGCGAGCACCACGCACAGCGCCGCGCCGACGCCCGCCGCTTCCGACGGCGTCGCGACGCCGCCGTAGAGGGTGTACATCACACCGAGGATCACCAGCACGAACGGCAGGATTTTCGGGATCGATTGGAATTTCTGGCGCCACGAGTAGCGGAAATCGAGCGCGTGGGAGCGGAAGCCGCGCTTCCACAGAATGAACATCGTCCAGAGAATGAACAGCGCGGTGAGCAGCACGCCCGGCAGCACGCCGGCCAGGAACAGCCGGCCGATCGAGCTTTCGGTGGCGATGCCGTAGAGGATGAAGGTGATCGACGGCGGGATCAGGATGCCGAGCGTGCCGCCGGCGCAGATCGCGCCGGTGGCGACGTCGTCCGGATAGCCGCGACGGCGCATTTCGGGAATGCCCATCTTGCCGATGGCGGCGCAGCAGGCCGGCGAGGAGCCCGTGAGCGCGGCGAAGATCGAGCACGCGCCGATGTTGGAGATGACGAGCCCGCCGGGCACGCGATAGAGCCAGCGGTCGAGTGCTTCGTACAGGTCCTTGCCGGCAGGCGAGGAGCCGATGGCCGCGCCCATCATCACGAACATCGGGATCGAGACCAGCGTGAAGTCGTGCAGGCTGCCGTAGAAGGTTTCGGCAGCGACCTGAAGCGCATCGACGCCCTGGAAGATGACCAGAAAGCTGATGGCGATCGCGCCGAGCGCGAAGGCCACCGGCGCGCCGGACAGCAGAATGACCAGCGTGACGACGAGAACGAGGCTGCCTTGAACTGCCGGGCTCATGCGGCCTCCTTCGGTGCCAGGCCGAAGGGCGGTTCGCGGCCGGTGATCAGGTTATAGAGGCTGGCGACGTATTGCAGCGACAGGATGCCGAGGCCGATCGGCATCGCGGCATAGGGAATCCACAGCCGCACCCGCCACATGGTGTCGGACGCCCAGTTGTTGCTCCATGCCTCGTACCAGAATTCCGCGCCGAGCACCGTCATGGTGACGCAGAACGCGAAGGACATCAGCCCGGCTGCCAGCGCCAGCCAGAACCGCGCGGTCTGGCCGAGATAGAGCGGCAGCACGTCGACGTTGACGTGACCACGGTTCAGCAGCAGGAACGGCGCGCCGATGAAGGTCGCGGCGATCAGACTGTAAGTGGTGAAGTCGGTCTGCCAGATCGTGTTCTGGTTCAGCACGCTACGGACGAACACCATGTGGCAGACCACGACGACGGCGGCCGCGATCAGCAGTGCCGCGATGACGCCGCACAGTTTCGAGATCAGCGTGATGGCGCGAATGTAGAGATCCATGAGGATGGTTCCGACATGAGAGGCGACAGCCCCATGCTCGCCTCTGATGTATTGTGATGCCTCAGTTGTTCGTCATTGCGAGGAGCGTTAGCGACGAAGCAATCCAGAGCCCCCCCCCCAACCCCCCCCCCCCCCGCTTGCGGGGGAGGGAGAAGGGAGGGGAAATTGCTTCGCTTCGCTCGCAATGACGGGCCTATCAGGTGTCGTTGCCCCAACCCACGCCGAGTGGATTGGCTGATAGCGCGGCGGGGAATGCGCCAAGTTTATTTGACGGCCAGCGCTTCGTCGATCAGCTTCTTGCCGTCCGGCACTTCCTTGGCGAAGGTGGCGTAGGAGCTTTTCTGCGCCACCTTGATCCAGGCGTCGTATTCCTCGGGCGTCAGCGTCACCACCTCGACGTTATGCTCCTTGAAGGTCTTGACCAGCTTGTCGTCGAGACCCTTGCTCTCCTTGATGAAGTAGTCCTGCGCTTTCTTGCTGGCAGCCCGCAACGCGTCCTGCTGCGGCTTGGTCAGCTTGTCGTAGGTCTTCTTCGAGATCAGCACCGGCTCGTACATGAACCAAAGCGCGTTGTCGCCGGGCGCGGTGATGCACTTCACCTGCTCATAGATACGGAACGACATGAAGCTGCCGGCGCTGGTGTCGGTGGCGTCGGCAACGCCGGTTTGCAATGCGTTGTAGACTTCGTTGCTGGGGATCGAGACGATCGAGGCGCCGGCCTCCTGCCACATCGCGGCGAAGGTCGGACCCGCCGAACGGACTTTCAGGCCCTTGATGTCGTCGGGCTTGCGGATGCACTTGTCTTTCGAGGCCACCGCGCCGGCGAGCCAGGCGTCGGCCAGCACCAGAACGCCGGCCTTCTCGATGTGCGCCTTGATATCCTTCATGAACTGCGAGTCGTTGAGGCGGGCGGCGCGCTCATGGTTGCGCACCAGCCCCGGCATCAGCGTCGCGCCGAAGGCGCGGACCTTGCCGCTGGCGTAATCGAGCGGGAACGAGGAAATGTCGAGCTGGCCGCGCGTCATCGCGTTCCACTGCTCATTCGGTTTGAACAGCGAAGCGCCCGGATAGACCTGGATGTCGAGGCCGACATTGGCGGCCTTCACGTCGCGGGCGATGATCTGCACCATTTCGTCGCGCGGATCGCCCTTGCCGCCGGGGAATTGATGAGATGCCTTGAGCACCGTCTGCGCTTGGGCGGCCATGCTGAAAGCGGCAACGGTGGCCACTCCTGCCAAAACAGTGATCAGTTTCCTCATCGTCATCCTCCCGTTGTGTATTTTGTTATGGCGGTATTAGAGCGGGCCTGAGTGTGGACTGTCAATTGATCGTCCGATGAATGTCGAAGCATTGGTGTTGCTGCTGCCGTGCATCATTTTTCCTGATGCAGGAAGGAAGCCGTTCTTTCCTCACCCTCGGCTGTGTGCGGTGCACAGACCTCGCGCGAATCTAGGCTATACTCGCAGCATGACGATCAGCCGCCTGATTCTCTCACGTCTTCTGTTATCGGGTATCGTTGCCGGCGCCGCATTGCTCACGCCCGCTGCGGGACGTGCGCAGGAAAAGGGCACGCTACATCCGAAGCCGCTGCCGGTACTGGCCCATCCCGACGATCCGAACTTGCCCGCCAAGCAATTGTTCGGCCGCAAGACCAGGCCCAGCGATCAGCCGGCGCAGGCGATCGGCTTCTATGCCAAGGGTTGTCTCGCGGGCGGCGCGGAACTTCCGGTCAACGGGCCGACCTGGCAGGTGATGCGGCTGTCGCGCAATCGCAACTGGGGTCATCCGGACATGGTGGCGCTGGTCGAGAAGCTGTCCGCGAAGGTGCATCGCGTTGCCGGCTGGCCGGGGCTGTTGATCGGCGACATGGCGCAGCCGCGCGGCGGGCCGATGATCACCGGCCATGCCAGCCATCAGATCGGGCTCGATGCCGACATCTGGCTGACGCCGATGCCGAACCGGATGCTGTCGCGCAACGAGCGTGAGGAAATGTCCGCCGTCGACATGGTGCGCACCGACCGGCTCGACATCGACCCGCGCGTCTGGACGCGGCATCATCTTGACGTCATTCGCGCAGCGGCGCTGGAGCCGCGTGTCGAGCGCATCTTCGTCAACGCGGCGATCAAGAAGGCGCTGTGCCGCGAGGCGCGGGGCAACCGGAACTGGCTGTCGAAGGTGCGGCCGATGTACGGCCACAACTATCATTTCCATATCCGCATCACCTGCCCGGCGGGGAGCAGCGAATGCACGCCGCAGGCACCGCCCTCGGACAGCGAAGGCTGCGCGGCCTCCGATCTCGCCTATTGGTTCAGCGACGCGGTGCTGCATCCGAAGCCGCCGCCGAAGCCGCCGAAACCGCCGCATCAGATCACGCTGGCGGAATTGCCCCCGGCGTGCCGGCTGGTGCTGAAGTCGCCGTAAGACTGCGACGCGGTATCGCCCGCCGCGGTCGGAGCGAGGGGACTTTACGAGCGTTGTCAGCCTGTTATTGTTCGATGCGCGATATCCGAGGGGCCGTAAGCCCCTCGGCCTGCCGGAACGGCGCTTCCGCTTGTCGCTCGACCATCCCTCATGACCCAGGTTTGCCGCAGCGCGTTTCGCGCCGCGGTTACGGATTTTTGGAGCGCCATCATGCGTCGTCTTGCCGGCTTTCTGTTCGCTTTCGCGATCCTGTTCGTATCATTCCATCTACCCGCGCAGGCCCAGGACAAAAGCCTCACCGTCTTCGCCGCGGCTTCGATGAAGAACGCGCTGGACGAAGCGGATGCCGCCTACATCGCGAAGACCAAGGTGAAGATTAGCGTCAGCTATGCCGCGAGCTCGGCGCTCGCCAAGCAGATCGAGCAGGGCGCGCCGGCAGACATCTTCATCTCGGCTGACACCGCGTGGATGGACTATTCCATCAAGAACAAGTCGATCAACGAGACAACCCGCGTCGACCTGCTCGGCAACGCCATCGTGTTGATCGCCCCGAAGGACTCCAAGATCGAGAATGTGGCGATCGGGCCGGGCTTCGATCTCGCCAAACTCGCCGGCGACGGCCGCATCACCACCGGCGACGTCAAGGCGGTGCCGGTCGGCAAGTACGCCAAGGCCGCGCTGGAGAAACTCGGCTCGTGGCAGGCGGCCGAGCCGAAGTTCGCGATGGCGGAGAACGTCCGCGCCGCGCTGGCGCTGGTGGCGCGTGGCGAGGCGGTGCTCGGCATCGTCTATTCGACCGACGCCAAGGTCGAGCCGGGCGTGAAGATCGTCGGCACCTTCCCCGCCGACTCGCATCCGCCGATCGTCTATCCGGTGGCGGCGACTGCGCATGCCAGGGCGGATGCCGCCGACTATCTGGTGTTCCTGCGCAGCGCACAGGCCAAGGCGATCTTCGAGAAGTACGGCTTCTCCTATCTGATCAAGCCGACGTCCTGAGCCGTGTTCGATATCTCCCCCGCGGAGTGGACGGCGGTTCTGCTGTCGCTGAAGGTCGGGCTGGTGGCAACGCTGGTTGCCACCCCGTTCGGCATTGCGATCGCATGGCTGCTGGCGCGCTATCACTTCTGGGGCAAATCGTTGGTCGATGCGGTGATCTATCTGCCGCTGGTGCTGCCGCCGGTGGTTACCGGCTATCTGCTGCTGTTGACGTTCGGGCGGAGAGGACTGGTCGGTGGCTGGCTTGCCGACCATCTCGGCATCGTCTTCGCGTTCCGCTGGACCGGCGCGGCGCTAGCCTGCGGGATCATGTCGTTCCCGCTCTTGGTGCGGCCGATCCGGCTGTCGATCGAGGCGGTGGATCGGAAGCTTGAGCAGGCCGCGAGTACGCTCGGCGCCGCGCCGTGGAAGGTGTTTCTCACCGTGACATTGCCGCTGGCGCTGCCGGGCGTCTTGGCCGGCATGGTGCTCGGCTTCGCCAAGGCGATCGGCGAGTTCGGCGCGACCATCACCTTCGTCTCGAACATTCCCGGCGAAACCCAGACCATTTCGGCGGCGATCTACACGCTGACGCAGGTGCCGGACGGCGATGCCGCCGCGCTGCGGCTGGTGGCCATCTCCATCGTCATTTCGATGATCGCGCTGGTGACGTCGGAATGGTTCGCGCGCCGCGCGACGCAGCGTATGCACGGAAGGTAACCATGCTGCGCGTCGATGTTTTCAAAAAGCTGGGCGATTTCACCGTCGAGGTGAAGTTCACGGGCGAGGGCCGGGTGACTGGGCTGTTTGGCTCCTCCGGTGCGGGCAAGACCTCGCTGGTCAATATGATCGCCGGGCTGCTCAAGCCGGATCGCGGCTTCATCGCGGTGGGCGACGAGGTGCTCGACGATACGCTCGCCGGCATTCACATCCCGCCGCATCGCCGCCGTATCGGCTATGTGTTTCAGGACGCGCGGTTGTTTCCGCACCTCAGCGTCTTGCAAAATCTCCACTATGGGCGCCGCATGAACGGCGTCGCCTACGACCACGCGCATCAGGATCACGTGGTCGACCTGCTCGATATAGGCCAACTGCTGACGCGCCGCACCGGTCAGCTCTCCGGCGGCGAACGCCAGCGCGTAGCGCTTGGGCGTGCGCTGTTGATGCAGCCGCGACTGTTGCTGCTCGACGAGCCGCTGGGATCGCTGGACAGCGCGCGCAAGGCCGAGATCCTTCCTTACCTGATCCGGCTCCGCGACGAGGCCGGCGTGCCGATGGTCTATGTCAGCCACGATCCCAACGAATTGCGCCGGCTTGCGGCGCAGGTTGTGGTGATCAAGCGCGGCCACGTTGCGGCGTTCGGCGATGCCGAGAGCGTGCTCGCGGATATCACGCCGCAATTCGTCGACTGAACCGACCCGGTCAGAACCCTGCGACCGACGCCCAGACGTTTGACAGCCGCCGCTTCAGCCAGTCGATGCGGGTCGGCGGGACTTGCGGCATGCTGTCGTCGTCGTCGGGCAGCCGAAGACCAACGATGCTGACCCGGCCGCCGCTGATGCTGCGCGCCACCAAGGTCAGCGCATCCAGCGGCAAGGTCGCGCCGACTTTCGGCGCGCGATCGAGGTGGATGTCGAAATAGTCGGCGAGCGTCAGCTTCGCCTGCTTCGCGCTGACCTTGACGTCGTAGAGTTCGGCTAGCGTGCTCAGCGGCGTGTCGCCCAGCACCACGAAATCGCCCAACGCGCTGGGATCGGGCGCGGCGGCGGGCGGCAAGTCGACGAAGAAGCGGTCGAGCGCGTCAGCCTTCTCCGGTGGCGCCAGCAGATAGATGTAATCGCCGGCCGCGACCGGTGCGGCTTCCGCCGGTGACAGGATCTTCTCGTCGCGGATCACCAGCGTCGGCTTTGACCACGACGGCAGCAGCCCCCGCTTCAGATACAGACTCTTGGGCCGCACCGCGTAGCCGACCAGTTGCTGCTCCAACTGGCCGGGCAGATCGAGCTCGACGCGGCGTGGCGCGCGGTCGGCACGGGGCAGCGCGATGTTGAGCTTCCGCGCGGCAATGCCCAACGTCCAGCCCTGCATCATCAGCGAAATGATGACGACGACGAAGGCGACGTCGAAATAAAGATAGGCTTTGTTCTGGCCCACCAGCAGCGGGATCGAGGCGAGGAAGATCGCTACCGCGCCGCGCAGGCCGACCCATGAGACGAACGCCTTTTCCCGCCAGGTGAACTTGAATGGCGCGAGGCACAGGAATACGGCGGCGGGGCGGGCGACCAGCATCAACACCAGCGCTACGACAATGGCCGGAAAGATGCTGTCGAGCAGCCGCTGCGGCGACACGAGGAGGCCGAGCAGCACGAACATCACGATCTGCGCCAGCCATGTGGCGGCGTCGAGAAATGTCGCCACCGAATTCTGCGCCCGCGTCGGACGGTTGCCGATCAGGATGCCGGCCAGATACACCGCGAGAAATCCCGAGGCGTGGGAAATCTGCGCCAGCCCGAAGATCATCAGCGCGGCGGTGGTGACGAACGGCGCGTGCAGGCCCTGCGGCAGATCGACCCGGTTGAGCGCGATCACCACCAGCCAGCCGCCGACGAGGCCAAGGATGGAGCCGAGCACGGCCTCGCGAAAGAACTCCGCCAGCACATGTGTGAAGGAACTGTCGCCGAGCGAGATCAGTTCGACCAGCATCAGGGTCAGGAACACCGCGAACGGATCGTTAGTGCCGGATTCCACCTCCAGCATCGCGCCGATGCGCGGTCGCAGCCGCAAACCTTGGGAATGGATCAGCAGGAACACCGCGGCGGCGTCGGTGGAGGCCACCACGGCGCTCGCCAGCAGAGCCTCGCTCCAGTTGAGGTCGAGCGCGAATTTCGCCACCGGCGCGGTAATGAGCGCGGTCAACAACACGCCGAGCGTCGCGAGCGAGACCGAGGGTGCCAGCACGGCGCGGATGCTTTGGAAGCGCGTCTTCAGTCCGCCGTCGAACAGGATCAGCGCTAGCGCCACCGAGCCGACCAGATAGGTGGCGTGGACGTCGCTGAAATTCAGGCCGCCCGGCCCGCTGTCGCCGGCCAGCACGCCGATCAGGAGGAACACCAGCAGCAGTGGGGCGCCGAAGCGCAGCGCCAGCAGACTCGACAGGATGCCGGCCATGACCAGCACCGCGCCAAGGAGAATGGCCAGGCTGACGGAGTCCAGCGACGTCATAAGCGGGGCGTGTCCAAAACTGCTTGCACTTGCATCAATATCGTCGCCGCTCCGGATCGCCAACCGATTTCTGCCTGAAGCCATTTCCGCTCCGATAAAATTGGAACGGGGCCCAGGATTCTTAATTTTGACGCGTTTTCTGTACGCGAACCGGCCTCCACTTCGCTTGAAAACGCTCTGCTCGTTGCGGTCACTTGCACGCGATGCCGTCGACGGCGTGGACGGCCTTGTCGGCACATGATCGAGCGGTGGCGCCGATGCGCGGCTTGTGGGATTCTGTCGGGGTTTCGAATCGATTTTATGAACGCGCATTGCGCGTCTTGAACACCGGAATGAGCCGATGCCCTTCGACCACGTCCGCCAATGGCTGCTGTCGGCAAGGGAGGTGATCGGCGCCGCCGTGGTGTCGCCCGAGTTCTACCTGCAACTCGGGCTGATCGTGCTATGCGCGCTCGCTGCCTGGGCCAGCCGGGCGTTGTTCCGCGCGCGCTTCGACGTGAGCAGCATGGCGATGGGCTGGCCTGGGCGGTTGCGGCGATTCGTGCGCGTTCTGGTCGGCAGCGCGCCGATCGCGGTGTTCGCGGCGCTGGTGTCGCTGCTCGGCATCCTGATCCGTGGGACGGCGCTGGGCGGCCCGGCGTGGCTGTTGCTCGCGACCGCGCAACTGGCGTTGGCGTGGTTGGCGATCCGGCTGGTGACCAGTGCGATCCGCGATCCCCTGCTGGTCAGCCTGGTGTCGCTGCTGGCGTGGTGTGTCGCGGTCCTGGGCATCGTCGGGCAATTGCAGACGGTGAGTGCGGCGCTGGATTCCGTCGCCATCGTGCTCGGCGATCTGCGGTTGTCGCCGCTGCTGGTGATCAAGCTGGTGCTGCTGCTGGCGCTGGCACTGTGGGCCTCCAAGCTGCTCAGCCAGTTCCTCGAGAGCCGCATCACCCGATCCAGCGACCTGACGCCCTCGATGCAGGTGCTGCTGATCAAGCTCACTCATGTGGTGCTGATGGTGCTCGCGGTGGTGCTGGTGCTCAGCGCCGTCGGCATCAACCTGTCGGCGCTGGCGATCTTCTCCGGCGCGGTCGGTGTCGGCGTCGGTCTCGGCTTGCAGAAGATCGTTTCCAACTTCATCAGCGGTGTCATCCTGCTGGTCGACAAGTCGGTGAAGCCGGGCGATCTGGTCTCGGTCGGCGACAGCACCGGGCGCATCAGCGCCATGAACACGCGTTATATCTCCATCGCCGCCGGCGACGGCCGCGCGATCCTGATCCCGAATGAGGATCTGGTGACGCAGAAGGTGGTGAACTGGACCTATAGCGACACCAATGCGCTGGTGAAGGTGAAATTCGGCGCCACTTATGACGCCGATCCGCGCCATGTCTGCCAACTGGCGGTAGGCGTTGCGGCGGCAGCGGCGCAGGTCAGCGACAGCAAGCCGCCAGTCTGCCTGCTGACGGAGTTCGGCGACAGCGGCATGCTCTTCGCGCTGTCGTTCTGGATCGCCGATCCGTCCGGCATGGACGCTACCCGCAGCGAGGTGATGGCGGCACTGTGGGAGGCCTTCCGGCGCGAGAATATTCGGATGCCGTTTCCGGTGCGCGACATTCGCATGGCCGCGCCGCCGGCGGCGACTGAGGCTCCGGCCGGCGGATCGCGATAGCCGATGCGATTTTCATCCGAACTGGTCCCGGCCATCTTGCTGCGTCGCTACAAGCGGTTTCTCGCCGACGTCGAACTGGCCGATGGCAGCGTGACGACGGTGCATATCGCCAATCCCGGCGGCATGATCGGCTTGCAGGCGCCGAGCAGCCGGGTGTGGCTATCACGCTCGCCCAATGCCAAGCGCAAGCTGCCGTATTCGTGGGAACTGGTGGAGGTTGATTTCGGTGGCGGCAGCGAGTTGGTCGGCGTCAACACCGCGCATCCCAATACGCTGGTCGCCGAGGCGCTCGCCGCCGGCGGCATTCCCGAACTCGCCGGCTACGAAAGCATCCGCCGCGAGGTCGGTTACGGCGCGGGTGCGTTCGGCGGCGCATCGCGGATCGATTTCCTGCTGGAAGGCGAGAACCGTCCGCCGTGCTATCTCGAAATCAAGAACGTGCACCTGATGCGCAGGGCCGGCGTCGCCGAATTTCCGGATTCGGTGACCGCGCGCGGCGCGCGCCATCTCGACGAACTGGCGGCGATGGCGGCGGCGGGCGCCCGCGCGGTGATGCTCTACGTGGTGCAGATCGGATCGGCCGAGACATTCAGTCTGGCGCGCGACATCGATCCGGCCTACGGGCGCGCCTTCGACCGTGCGCGGGCGGCGGGCGTCGAAGCGCTGGCCTGGCGTTGCCGGCTGACGCCGGACGGGATCGACCTGATGCAACCCATTCCGGTTACGGGATGAATTCCGAATGGCGGCCATGTCCTTCCGCCACATGTCCTTGCTTCGACAGCCATATCCATTAAATTAGGGCTCAATCCTTTCAGCTTGATCGAAATCAGACCACCCATGAGCTACGTCGACGCCTCCGAAGCCTCCCTCCGCAAGACCGGGCAGATCAAATTGCACGGCCCCGCCGCCTTCGCGGGCATGCGCAAGGCGGGAGCGCTGGTCTCCCGTTGCCTCGACGACCTCACCGATCTCATCAAGGTGGGGCTGCCGACCTCGGAAATCGACGACTTCGTGCGCGATTTCGCGTTTCGCCACAACGCGTTCCCCGCCACTTTGATGTATCGCGGCTACCGCTATTCGACCTGCACCTCGCTCAATCACGTGGTCTGCCACGGCATGCCCGGCGATCGTCCGCTCAAGGATGGCGACATCGTCAATGTCGACGTCACCTTCATCGTCGACGGCTGGTATGGCGACTCCAGCCGGATGTACGCGGTCGGCGCCATCGCCCGGAAGGCGGAACGGCTGATCGAGGTGACTTACGAATCGATGATGCGCGGCATCGCGGCGGTGAAGCCTGGCGCCACCACCGGCGATATCGGCCATGCCATCCAGAGTTTCGTCGAGCCGCAGCACATGAGCGTGGTGCGCGACTTCTGCGGCCATGGCCTTGGCCGGGTCTTCCACGACGAGCCCAACATCATCCACGTCGGGCGGCCCGGCGAAGGCGTGGTGCTACGCCCCGGCATGTTCTTCACCATCGAGCCGATGATCAACCTCGGCAAGCCGCACGTCAAAATCCTCTCGGACGGCTGGACCGCGGTAACGCGCGACCGCTCGCTTTCGGCGCAGTTCGAGCATTCGGTGGGCGTGACCAAAACCGGCTTTGAGATTTTCACACTCTCGGCGCGGCACAACGAGCAGCCACCGGTCGCGGCTTGAACCGGGCTCGCGTCGCTTCATCATTTTTGCGGCAGTCGATGACCGATTGATGTTGCAAATGCCGCAAGGCGCGGCATGGTTGCAATATCTTGGGAATCGCGGGCGTGTCGGCGTCGATGGCTGTGGATGGAAAAGAGTCTCGGAAATCGTCCGGCATCAAGTCGTCCGGTTTCGCCGAAGCGCCTCCGCATTATCACGGCCACCGCGAACGGCTGCGCGACCGCTTTCGCGGCGTCGGCGCCGACGCGCTGAGCGATTATGAACTCCTCGAACTGGTGCTGTTTCGCGCGCTGCCGCGCCGCGACGTCAAACCGTTGGCGAAGACCTTGATCGGCAAGTTCGGCTCGTTCGCCGAGGTGGTGCATGCGCCGCCCGCTCGGCTTGGCGAAGTCGAGGGACTGGGCGAGGCTGCCATTACAGAGATCAAGCTGATCGCCGCAGCCGCGAGCCGGGTGGCCAAGGGGCAGCTCAAGCAGCGCACGGTGCTATCGTCGTGGTCCGCTGTGATCGAGTATTGCCGTGCGGCGATGGCGTTCGCCGACAAGGAGCAATTCCGCATCCTGTTTCTCGACAAGCGCAATCAGTTGATTGCGGACGAGTTGCAGCAGGTCGGCACCATTGATCACACGCCGGTCTATCCGCGCGAGGTGGTGAAGCGCGCGCTCGAACTGTCCGCGACCGCCATCATCATGGTGCACAACCATCCCACTACCCCCTTTTCGATCACACTGGATCACGCATAAGCTAATTGAATCACAACGATTTTTTGGCTTGTCGCACTTCCGGTTACTGTGGCATATTGGGGTCGGTTTTAAGGGGATCGAAGCCTTTTTTGACCCCAGTTGCCGGCACCACTGATCCGACTGGCGACCCCACTCAAAAGCCGACGGGAGACCCCAGTGCCAAGCCTTACAGATGGAGAAATACGCCGCGCCCTGAAGCAGGTTGAACAGACCGGAAAACAGCTAAGCCTCGTCGATGGCGAGGGTCATGGCACCGGTCGTCTCGTCCTTGTCATGAAGCCTATGCCGACACGCGTGACGGCCGATTGGATGGCCCAACAGTGGCGCGACCAGAAGCGGCTCAAGAAGAAACTCGGCTCATATCCATCAATGCCACTCAGCAAGGCGCGCGAAGTGTTCAACCGCGACTTCGCAGAGATGATCCAAAAGGGTCGCAGCATCAAAATCGCCGGCGACACACGGCCGGGCACAGTAGCCGATCTCTTCGAAGCCTATGTCGCCAACCTCAAGGAGGCCGGAAAGCCATCTTGGAAAGAGGCGGAAAAGGGCCTCAATAAAATCGCCGACACGCTCGGACGCAACCGTCCTGCCCGCGACATTGAACCGGACGAGATCACTGCGATCATCCGCCCCATCTATGAGCGCGGCAAACGCTCGATGGCCGATCATGTCCGCAGCTACATTCGATCCGCTTATAGTTGGGGCTTAAAATCCGAACACGACTATCGCACCACGTCGTCCCGACGCTTCGGCCTCGTTTTCAATCCCGCAGCTGGTATTCCGACCGAGCCCAAGAATGTCGGCACGCGCTGGCTAGATGAGGACGAATTCCTCCGTCTCTATCGTTGGCTTGAATGCCCGGACAGGCCTGTTCATCCACCTTACGCCCGTGCCGTTAGAATCCTGATGCTAACCGGCCAGCGCGTCGAGGAAATCGCGCGGTTACACGTTTATCAATGGGATTCGGCCGAACGCATTATTGACTGGTCGAAGACGAAGAACGGCAAGCCACACGCTATTCCCGTGCCCAGAATTGCTGCTGAACTTATCGAGTCGATTAAACCGAACGAATTCGGCTGGTTCTTCCCGTCGGCGACCGATCCGTCAAAGCCTGTCAGCCATGGCACGCTTTATTCGTTCATGTGGCGCCAGCGCGACCGCGAGATTATTCCTGTCGTAACCAATCGCGATCTCCGGCGAACATGGAAGACCCTCGCCGGTAAAGCCGGCCTGTCGAAGGAAATTCGAGACCGGCTGCAAAACCACACGCTCCAGGACGTCAGCTCCAAGAGTTATGATCGCTGGAACTACATGCCAGAAAAACGAGCAGCCGTGGCAAAGTGGGACAAATTTGTCCGTGAACTGCTGTCGAAGAAGAGGCGCAAACCCTTGCTGAAGGAGGCCGCGTGAGTCCTCGACCCTCCAAACCTGCGCCTCGCCGCGCGAAGGCCTCCAACCCGGTCGTCGAAATCGACGCGCAGAGCTATTCCGCCTTCGTCGGCGATCTGAAGCAGAAAATCGCCGAGGCGCGCTATCGCGCCAGCCTGTCGATCAATCGAGAAATGATCCTCCTCTATTGGGGCATCGGCCGTGATATTCTGGCCCGGCAGGAGCGTGAGGGTTGGGGCACCAAGGTCATCGACCGACTGGCGGAGGATCTCCGCCAGGCCTTCCCCGAAATGACCGGGCTTTCGGCCCGAAATCTGAAATACATGCGCGCCTTCGCAGACGCCTGGCCCGATAGCGAAATTGTGCAACGGGTCGTTGCACAATTGCCATGGGGCCATAACGTTAGCCTCCTCGATGCCGTTAAAGCGACAGATGAGCGTGTCTGGTACGCGCGGCAGGCCATCGAACATGGCTGGAGCCGCCCGGTCCTCGTCCACCAGATCGAGAGCAATCTGTTCGTCCGCCAGGGCAGCGCGCTCACCAACTTCTCGCGAACCCTGCCTGCCCAGCAGTCCGAGCTTGCCCAGCAGCTCCTCAAAGACCCTTACACCTTTGATTTTCTCGCGCTCGGCCCCGACATGCTGGAACGCGATCTCGAACGTGGCCTCATCGAGCACTTGCGTTCACTTATTCTCGAACTTGGCAAGGGCTTTGCTTTCGTCGGCAGCCAGTACCATCTCGAAGTTGGAGGGCAGGACTACTATCTCGACCTTCTCTTCTATCACCTCCGGCTGCGCTGCTTCGTCGTGATTGAGTTAAAGATCGAGGACTTCAAGCCCGAGTTTGCAGGCAAAATGAACTTCTACCTCTCGGCTGTCGACGATCAGCTTCGGCATGAGCATGATCAGCCAACCATCGGCATCATTCTGTGCAAGGGCCGCAACGAGCTGATCGTTGAATATGCGCTACGCGACACCAGCAAGCCGATGGGTGTCGCCCAATATAAGCTTTCGCCCGCGTTGCCACCGCAGCTTCAGCAGGAATTGCCAACGGTCGAGGAGTTCGCGCGCGAGTTTCCGTTGATGTCGGTGGTCAAGCTTCGCATCGAAATCGAGCGCGCACTCCGCGACCTCGCCGCGGAAAGAAGCGTCACCTTCGATCGACCCGCTGGCATCATGAATATGCTGCGAGATATGCGACGGCAGGGATCGATGCCTGCCAGTACTGAGCAAATGCTGGGCGCGCTGCGCGTCATGAACGAAGCCACGCATGGCGTGGACGTCGACGCGAGCGCAGCAATGCAAGCTGTGGAGATTGGCACCCTCTTCCTTGCCGAACTCAGGACCCTAAATACCAACGACTGAGACGCTCAACAAGAAAACCAAACCCGGCGGCTCCGCCTCGGCCACTGAGTGAGTGCTTTACTCACGCTAAGGAACCTAGACTGCTAAAATGTTTCCTGAATCACAAATTCGATTCGCCAATCGTCGCAGCCAGGCGGGTACTTCCGGCCTGACCGTCAATGCGAGGCAAAGGAGCATGAATGGCGAAACCGACGGATAAGACCATAAAGCGGCTATTCGCTCTTTCTGGAAACATTTGCGCATTCCCTGGATGTGCCCTACCGATCGTCGAAGGCACCGTCACCGGCGAAATCTGTCACATTACTGCCCGCAGCCCGGGAGGCCCTCGCTACGATCCCTCACAATCCGATAAAGATCGGAACGGCTTTGGCAACCTCCTCTTATTATGCGGGCATCATCATAAAATTATCGACGGAGAACCAAGACTCTATACGGTGGATGTTTTGCGGGACATAAAGGCCATTCACGAAAGTGCCGCCGGCCGAGCCGAGCAGCCGACCGACCTCATATTCGCGAAGATCCTTTTGAACGATCTCAACGGGATCACGATCAACCAGAACAGCGGCAATATCGCGATCAATAGCCCTGGCACAATCCAGGCGCACCAAGTCCACGTCAGCACCAACCGTCGTTCCATCAGCATCAATGCGCCACCCGGGACAATCGGCTCTGATCAGGAAACTACGCGCTATGTGAAATATCTGATCGACCGATACAACAAATTCGCTAGTGCAGATCGGATGCGCACGTCGAAATTTAGCTATGGGGCGATATCCAAGAACATTGAGAGCAACTTCGGCGCCCCCTGGCGGCTACTACCAACCGACAAGTTCGATGCAGTCTGCGAGTATCTGCAGCAGCGGATTAAGCGAACGGTCATAGCTAAATCGAATGCCGCAAATGGAATGCGCGCCTATTCCACCTATATGGAGTTCAACACGAGATAGACTTCCGAATGTGATCTCCAGGCACGAGAAGCTAGGGTCCAAGCTGTCGTTGGTCCACCAGAGCGGACAGTGCCCGAAACCGATGACCATCGCGCACCGGTGCGCCATCGATGCGGAGTCAGAATGCCTCTGAAAGCCAAGCTCGATGGCCGCGAAATAGTTTCTGTCCTTTGCTCGGACAGGGACTGGTCAGAGGCGCAGCATGCGTCAAAGGGGACAGAAAATCGGCTACGTATGTCCTGCTGCGATGCCCCAGCTTACGCCAGCCACAGTCCGCTCGACCTACGTTATTTCGCCCACAAGTCCGGCTATGATCGCTGTCCGTCCGGCGGCGAGTCCGACGAGCACGAGTCCTTGAAGGCAGCCGCAGCAAGAACAGTTCAATCTCTGGCAGGATGGCAGGCAGATGTTGAGGTCTCGGGGGACGGCTGGCGCGCCGACGTTCTAGCTATGCGCGGCAGCATCAAGATCGCAATCGAAGTCCAGCTTTCGGCGCAGGCAAAACGACAGACTGGAGCGCGTAATGACAGGTTCGAAGCCTCGGAGGTTTCAGCATTCTGGCTAAAGGGTCCGAAAAACCGCTTCAATGATTTTGGCGACGGCCTACAAGGTCCGGTCCACGGGGCGTCGATCCGAGAACAGATGGCGAGTGTAGGCGTGGCAGTCAGGAATCTGATCGGTGCTGTTGAGCGCCAAGTGAGGATGGCAAACGAACTCGCTCGACTCATCCGCACTATTCCCGGATGGAAGTACGACATCGATCTGCAGGGGACCATTCCAGCTTGCTTCGAACTACGACGCGAGGCCAAGCGACAACAGATCCTGCTCGGCGAACTGGGCCCATCCCTTTTACCGACGATCTTTCGTCCTGTTGACGGAAAGCAGATCGGCGCGGATCAATTTGCCGGCGCGATCCTACAGTTGCGCGTGAATGCTCCACATCTTCGCGGCTACCAAGCGTCGAGCTTCCAGCTCGCATCCGAGGACTTAGCCAACTCGCTCGCACGTCAGCTCCGTCCAATCCTCGAAGGCAAAAAAACCTGGCAAGGCAAGGAACACACCGAGGTCGTGCCAGGAGCCTTCGTGCATTACCCGGAACAATGTCCAGGCTGCGAAACTCGCTTTCTCAGGATCACTCATCTTCTCATCGGACATCCTCGCCGACCACGCACGCTTCCCGTCAAGGTCGTGCGAGACGAGTGGCGTTGGTACGAACCGATCCTTTCGAAAGCCGAACTACTATCGAGGAAGGTTGGGCTTCCCTTGGGACCATTGGTCGACCACGGTGAAAGTGCATACTTCCAACCAAAACGCGTCGACCAGAGGTGCCCCGTTTGCGGAAAGCAAGCCCCTGATCCCTTGATCTCCAATGACGAAGCGCTCCGCGCTTGGCCTGGTCGTGACGAGCACTTCCGCTATCGCTTGCCCGCGCCCGGCAAAGGATGGAGCGCGTCGACCCGATGGGTAATGCAGCTCGCGCCTGACGCCGCCGTTTGGGACGCTCTGCTGGACGCGAAACGTGCCGAACGTCAAAAGGAGCGTGAGGAGGAGCGCCGACGCGAGGAGTTAGCCGAAGCGGAACGCAACCGCCGATACGAAGAACTGAAGCGGCAAGCAGAAGAACGACGTCAACAACGCATTGCAGACGATTTAGTTCGCAAGGCGGTCGACGAGCAGCGAGCCATAGAGGCGCGACGCCAAGCCGAAGAGGACCGTCAGGCGCGCATAGTAGCTCAACAAGAGGAGAGGAAGGACAAGCTGCGCACGGCCGCGGAGACGGCGATCAGAGATAGATTGCGTCGCAATCTCTGGCTGACAACCGGCAATTCTCATCTACGATTGGCAGGTGATGCCGTCGCCCCGCGCCCAATCGAAGTTGCCGCCCAGAGCAAGGAAGGACTTGAGATGGCGTTGCAATTGCTTCGATCAACTAAGTTCTGAGTGTCTCTCAGGACGCAAGCTTGGCGACCTGCGATCACAAAGAACATTGGCGCATGTACGATCAATACCGCCGAAGCACATGCAACGAGACAGAGTTTTTCGATGACCACGGCAGCTAAAGGAAACTAGACCCTGCTCGAAAACCGATCATAGGCAGTGACGCGAACCGTTCGAATATCTACTTCATATCGATATATTTCTCGCGCGAGGTAAGAGATTTCTGCCTCTTTCTCAGCATCTTCAACATCGACATACCAGGATCTCGGCTTCCCGTTTTCCTCACCATTCCACCGATACCCCCGCGCTTTCAGGATATCCTTGAATTCAAAGGGTGAGTTCTCGGCCCATATACGCCATGTTGGCAACCGTGCGCGCTCTAGCAGCTTTGCCAGGGCTGGTGCTTGTGTACGGGGCAACTCGCGCGCAAGAATCTCGATGGCTGCCAAGCAGTCATTCGCTGCTCGATGCCGCTCGTAGAAGAAACCCATAGCCATCGCGAGATAGGAGAGTTTCGTGCCCTCGAACCCTTCGGCTGCCCACTCGATCTCGGACATCGAACAGGCCCATGGCTTAGTCGAAAACACCGAGCTGTAGCGCTCCAGAAAGCGCCGATCGAACGCTGCATTGTGCGCGATGATCACAGACGCCGGCGCAGCAAACGCCGTGACTTCTGAGGGATCAATCGACTTTCCCGAAACCATGGCGTCCGTGATCCCCGTCAACACAGTGATTTCGGGTGAGATCGGTTTCGTCGGTTCACGAAGGCGGTCGAAAGGCTCCAAAACCTCAATCACCGTGCCATCAAGCGCGTATCGGAACGGCACCATCGCGAGTTCAATAATCTCATCCTGATCCGCATCGAGGCCGGTCGTCTCAACATCGACCATGAGACCCAGGCGTGTCTCAGCAACGTCAACTCCTTCAACCGTGGCTCGAGGCCGAAGGCGTCTAAGAACACGGTAGTCCGAGCTGGCCTCGAGCGCCGCAGCGAAAACTTCCAAATCTGAGGCGCTGGTCATCAGTCGAAGACGCCCCCCGCACCGGTATTCTGGACAGGCGCCACGACAATACGGACCTGAGCCGCCTGTCCTTGTTCGTGGAACCAAAGATCGCGGATTTTTGCATCATCGCTCGCAGGAAGTGGATCAGCGTCGCGGACCTTGAATGTTGTCGGAAGATTGACGGAGGTCCCGAAAACCAAAGCATGCTGCTTTGGCAGTGAGGGAAGGCGTTTTAGAACGGCGTCTGAAATGAACGGTGTCATCTGCCGAATATGTGAGAGGTCATCTGGATTCTGGATCCGGTGAATCACGAAGTTTGAGCACTGCGAAAGCACCGTCTTCGATAGCTCGCTCGGTCGCTGAGATGCGACCAAGAGGAAAAGACCGTACTTTCGGCCCTCTTTCGCAATGCGCTCGAAGACGCGGCTAGCATCGATCGCATAGCGCGATGGGGTGGATGCAACGTAGCGATGCGCCTCTTCGAGAAGCAGGTGGACAGGAAAGCGGTTGCGTGGATCGGCTTGGCGAAGAAGACGAAACGACATCCTCGCCAGAACAGAAGCCACGAGTTCTACCACTTCATCTTCGACCGAGTTCATGTCGATGATGATGATCTGATTTCGCTTTACCCAGCTCGCGCCATTTTGCGCCAAACCCAAAAGCTGCGACAGAAAGGTGCCCATGGATGGATCATGACCACCACCCTGTGGATCGTACCGCAGGAAAGCATATTCCGCCCGCTCTTCGAGCGATTTGAATCGGGTGATCATCTGGGAGCAATAGTCGCGTATCTGCCGGTTCCCATGCGCTTCCTCGTAGAGGATCGCGAGGTCTAGGGCTTCGCCAAGGGCGGAAAATTCAAATGGCAGAGACTTATAGGTAGGCATCTTCAGGCCATCGATAATGAACCCCCCTCCCTGTGCGCCGCCAAGAAGGTAGTTTGTCAGCCCTTGAGGATTGGCCATCTGGCCGAAATTAATCCTGATGAACTGTGCAATCGTTGGATTATTAATTTGCTGAGTACTGAAGCGCTGAAGGAGGCCCACCATACGATCGTGTTTCGACGGACTCCCCGAGTCGTCGCGCAGTATCTGACTGAGGCACGTCGCTAAGATATGGTTCTTGATGCCATTGAGTTCCTGCGCGTTCCCTCCCGAAAACAGCGTCGAAAGACCCAACGCCATACGCAGGATTGGCACCTGAGTGCGTTCGCTCGCTTGTAAGAGCAACTCCCATTCCGACTGTTCAAGAAACCAGTGGGGTAGCCGGAAACGGCCGTCGGCAGCGGTTCCATCGAGAACGACGTGGGAAACACCGATCCCGTTGCCGTTCGCCAAGGGCGCCAGCGCCCGAGCATACTCTCCATTGACGTCGAATACCACGAACGTCGCACCACGGGCATGATGCTCGTCGGGTTTATCGAACAGCGACTGAAGCACGGATGCAACCGTGCAGGACTTCCCGCTGCCGGTATTTCCGAGGACAGCAGTATGACCTCCGAAGAAGTCATCAATTCGAACCTTCACATCGTAACCGTCGAAAATAACAGACCGACCAATTGTCAAGGCGCGAAATCGAGTTGCCTCCGGCGGGATAGGCGGGTGCTCCCCCCTTTTCGGCGCTGGCTCGCTTGGGACGTCCGTCTCAAACACGCGGTCGAGTTCGGCGTCCAGAGCGTAGAGCGCATCGGCGTAGAGCGACGGGAATATAGACACACCGAACCGAAATTTCTCGTCTAGTTTTTGGGGAAGCATCCCCACAGGCACGACATCCAGAAACTTCGCCGATGATGCCTTGTCCATATCACCATCATGTCGATCTGAACTTCCGACATCCCGCTCGCGGAGCCCGACGACCTCTGCTACGACATACTCCGTCTGCGCCGGTATCATCAAAAAGGAACCGAGGCGAGCCACGTAGTGGACGTCATCGAATCCGACGACCGTGAAGTTGTCGGTCCCAGCGTGCATCTCGACGACAAATTTATCGGCCGCAACGGAGACGACCTTGCCGATAGCCCGCTTTCGGTCGTCGCGGCTCATTCTTGTTCCTCCTTCTTCTGAGAAGGAGCCATCACTTCTAGAACCTTGCGGACGGCATCATCAATACGTTCACTCGGTCGCTGAGGCATGAACTGCTCGATAATCGTATCGAAGTAGTGCGCCTTGCGCCCCGCTTCCGGGCCTTCCCCCCCAATGATCCAAATCCGGGGATCGTTGAGAGCTTTCAACTTGGCGATATCGCCATCGAGATTGGGGTCGACAAAGATAACCAGCCGGAACGTAGGTATCGTCAACGCCTGATAGATGATGTTGTTGATGTGTTCATCACCGAATGCATATCCCATCGTAAACAGAACGCTCTGCTCCCGGACGATCCGCGACTGGAATTCACGGAAGAGATCGGCGTAAGGCGATCCGAGGCTGGCATTCTGCTTAGCCGGCGTTGGATAAATCATGACCTTTCCGGGCATTTCCGAAGCCGCTACTTCCCTAATCGGGAAGAGGCCATGATCGTCCTCCGTCCAACTTATCGAACCATGGATCTTGCAGAGATAGACGAACCCATCGACTGCCGACCATTTGCGGCTTGTCAGATCGAGTTGCTCGGCTAGCGCATACCGAAATGTCGCGGGATTGAAGCGGCGTTCGACAACACCGGAAAACCCATTTGCATATGGTAGGCCAAGCCTATCCATAGCTGTCTCGTTGAAAAGATCATAGTTGGTCGTGAATACCCAGGGCCGCGGCAGCGAGCGGTCACGCAGAACGAGTTTCCGATAAAAAGTTTCATACAGATTCAGAACACCGCGATCACCGATGGCAAAGGCTCCTTTGGTGCATTTTGCCCACAGAAAAGCCTGAACCTTCTTGATGATCGACTCCACGGAGATCAGTCGATTTTTCGATACTTCAAGCGCGCTTCGCTCCAGCGAAAACCGCAGGCTGTGAAGCAGCTCCATCAGGCGTTCGAGATTACGAGCATATTCGTTCGCGCTGATATCGATGCCGAGTTGCTCGACGAGCACCTCACGCTCCGCAATCGTGGGAAATTCCGCAACATCCTCTTCGCGCGCGCTCGTGAATTCTGCGGCAAGCGGTGCCATGGTCGGAATACCAACCTCGACATTGTTTACACGTAGCGACGAGCACCCCGCTCCGAGCAGGAAAGCGACATTTTTCGCGTTCAACGATTCCGCCAGTGCCTTACGAACGATATCGGCGCCTTCGCCCCAATCATATTCGCGACTATCAGCGTCGCTCCCTCGAATGAAACGGAATGTTTGCTTTGGCTCTTCCGTCCCTCCTGGTTTATCCAAATTTCCCTCCTGATCGTCCGGCTCAGGCTCATCATGTTCAAGGCCGAACTCGAAATTCTCGAGGACTCCATGCCCTCCCACATTCGTCTCATGACGGTTCTCGGCCCCTATGGGATATTCCCACAGTGACCATCTAAGCTCCCCTAATGCGGGATGCTCTAATATAGCTTCATAATGGATCTCCGGCCCCATCTGGCGTTCATCGCCGCCCACCACATCCCAGTCCAGTTCGTCACTTTCGATCTCATAAATCTCGCCAGTCGCCATATGCCTGATGCGAGCAGCCCCCCTGCAATAAATGTTCACTATCCCCTCCAACGAGTCACTTGCTAAGATATAGCCAAAACTCAGAAACTTGGACTTCATGCAGAATACCGAGTCATGATTGATTGGCTAAGCGACTGTGAATCCAGAACGCTCAGGTAGACATCGAAGGGGAGAATTGCTCCCGAACCATGGTCGCCGTTCCCAATGGTTCTTTCCGTATCGGAAAGCGCAACTGAATGCTCCGTGTCCTCACCGACTGGATCGAGCGCCGGCGACGGATTCGCCAACGCTGGCAGCAGGACGCCCGCGTCCTGATCGCGCATCACGAACGGCAAGCCTATTATGAAGCGCAGCGCCTGGCCGCCCGTAGCCGCGCACAGGGCAACAGGCCCGAGTTCTGGCATTGGGCCAAGGTTGCCTCCGAGGTCGCGCGCCTGTCACCCGCTGCCGAGATGGACATGAAGGTCGTGGATGCCATCGTCGACGAGGAAATGCGCGGATACCGGCGTTCCTGACGAGTGTGGGAGGGGGAAAGCCTTCCCCCTGGTCGGCGCTCTCGTTGCCGACACACCCCCTTCCGCGGGAGACTCCGCAACGCCCCCTTAGAGTGAGAGTGCAGGCCGGGTTTGCCGTGACGGGTTGAGGGTTGGAGAAGAGGTCTCCGGCACCCGTCGCGGAGAACCGCAATGTCCAAACATGATCGCACCCCACGCGCCGGCGCGAACCGCGCGAACCTTTACGATGAAATCACCGGCAAGATCATCGCCGAGCTAGAGGCCGGGCGCGTACCCTGGGTGCAACCGTGGGGATCGGCTTCGACGAAAGCGCCGCTCGCCATGCCGGCGAATGCCGCGACCGGACGGCATTATTCCGGCATCAATGTTCTGATCCTTTGGGGCGCCGTCACCCAGCACGGTTTCCCCGGTCAGAGCTGGCTTACCTTCCGCCAGGCACTCTCGCTCGGCGGCAATGTCCGCAAAGGCGAGCGCGGCACCACCGTCGTCTATGCCGATCGCTTCACCCCGGAGGACGAAAAGCGCCGCGCGCGCGAGGCTGGCGAGGAAGCGGTCGCAATTCCGTTCCTCAAGCGGTTCACGGTCTTCAACGCGGCGCAATGCGATGGTCTGCTAAACGACATCGCCGCAATCGTCTCGCCGCCTGCGCCCGGCCTGATCGAGCCGAAGGTCGAGGCGTTGATCCGGGCGACGGGAATCGACTTCCGCATTGGCGGCGATCGCGCCTTCTATGCCCCGGCGCTCGACTATGTGCAGGTTCCGCCGCCGCAGGCTTACTTTGAGCCGATCAATTGGCACCGCACGGCCCTGCACGAGCTGGGGCACGCGAGTGGCGCAGCCCATCGCCTGAACCGTGATCTGTCCGGTGCCTTCGGCACCAAGAAATACGCATTCGAAGAGTTGGTGGCGTTATCTTGACTCTGTGATCCTGTCTCAGAATCAGGCATGGAGCCGCGTCACCGGTGTTGCGGTGAAGCTCTTCAGACGTCCGGGTCAAGCGTTCCCGCAGCGTAAGCGAGGACAACGCTTGACGCGGCGGCGACTCCACAAACTTGTCAAGGGGTGCAGGCAAAGTCCTGCACCCCTGCCACGCGGCGAGCGGGAGAGCGCGAGGGGAACCCCTCGCAAGCTAAACAAAAAGAGTCGCGCCGAAGGCGCTCCGCTTGGGTGTGTGCGTGCAATTGTATTTTACGAACCTTGACGCGCTGTCGCGTCCGCTTCCGCTTTCCATTGATGGCCTTGCAGTGAGGATCGTGCCCGGCGCGCTCGACGTTGGCGAGCGCGCCGGGCTGATTGACGGCATGCCGTTCATTCTAATGGATGACGGGAGCTACGATCTCCATCTCAATCGGTTCTTCCGCGCCTGCCCAGGTATGGGCGCGCGCTCGCCGAACACCTGGCGCTCCTACGCGCGGGACATTCTGGTCTGGGCCCGCTTTCTTTGCGAGCGGCGCGGCGGGAAGACAGTCTGGCAGGCCGACCGTCATGACGTTCTGGCGTTCCATCGGGCCCGGCGGCTATCGGCGGCTCCCTATCGCATCTCGGCGGCGAGCTGGAATCGGAGCGTTGCGGCGCTCGATAAGCTCTATCGGTGGGCCGTCGAAGAAGGGATCATGACGTCCTCGCCCTTCAGCTACAGCGTGACCCTTCGCAGGACGGCGGGGACTCGCGCGTTGCTGGCTGTGACGGCGAACCGCTCGCGCGAACGTGCCGCGCGGCGGCACGATATGCGTTTCGTCAATCTTGGCAGCTATCTGCTGTTTCGCGACGTGGGCTTGCGGGGAAGGCTGCCTGACGGTGCCGAAGACCCGACCTGGCGTGGCCGCAATGGCGAGCGCAACGCGCTGTTCGCCGAACTCCTGGTCACGACCGGTCTGCGGTTGTCGGAGGGCGGCAGCCTGTTACTCGCCGATCTTCCGCGCAAGGCGGACTCCGGCATGCGCTCGCTCCCGTTTGACCTTCCCGGCGCGGTCGCCAAGGGCGGACGACCGCGCCGCATTCGCATTCCCCGCCGGGTTTTGAGGCTCATCAACGACTACATCGATCTTGAACGCGCGATCTCGGCAGCCCGGTCAGAACCGATCGTGTCCAATCCGCTTTGGTTGACGCCGGATGGCGAGAAGGTCGTCGACGCGATGGGCAAGCGGGTCCGCGTCGACCGGCTGACGCCGGGCGAGCGCGGCCGTGCGTTGACCGGCGCGCCCGGCAAGGCGCAGCATGCCCTCCTTTGGCTAACGGAAGACGGCGAGCCCGTCCCGTCAGCAACCTGGGAGGCGGCCTTCCGCCGCGCCTGCGCGCGCTGCCGCCGTTTCGGCATCGACGTTAACGTGACGCCACACACGCTGCGGCACACCTTCGCCGTCAACATGCTTTCCATGCTGATCCGTGAGCAAATCGGGGTGGTGTTCGATCCGCAGGATCGGCATGGCGCAGCCTACCGCCGGATTCTCGGGGATCCGCTGCAGAAGCTCCAGCACCTGTTAGGCCACGCCAGCGTGACCAGCACCTACATCTATCTCGACAGTCTTGCCGAGGCGCAGGAACTGGTCGACGCGGCCGCTGATCGCTGGGCCGAAGATGCGGCCGGTGACGCGCAATGACCGATCTGACAGCGGGGCCGGTGCGCCGGCCGGGACGCCGCGCATTGTTTCCTGAGGCGTTGCCTGATCCCGAGGGCGAAGCCGCCATCGCCATCGCATCGCTCCGATTCACCGTCACCCTCGCGGATCGCAGTATTACGATCGATCTGACCGCGCTGTCTGGCCGCAAGGTGTTGGCCCAACCGCTTGCGGGCGCGCTCTGGCGCGCTTGTCAGGTCGGCGGCCCGGCCGGCTCGGTTTCGACCGCGGCAGCTTATGCCAACGCACTCAAGTTCTTCTGGCGCTATCTCGATTCCACAAAGCCCCGCGTCACTCGTATCTCAGATGTAAGCGCAGCTTGCTTCGACGGATTCGATGCATGGATGGACGAGAGTGGTCTGCATCCCAATCATCGGCTTCACCGCATGAGCAAGGTGCTCAATCTGTTCCGGCTCGCCGAGGCCGCCGAGCCGGGTTGTCTGCCGCCCGATGCCTCGCGGCGGCTGATGTACACGAGCGACCGACCAGGCGTCCGTGCCCTGCCACGTGATGCTTATGGCGATCCCATCGCCACAGCATTGCGGAATGCTGCTCGCGCCGATCTCACCACACTGATGGGTCGCTTTGCCGAGACGGATCGCATTTCGACGCTCAAGGATGCCGATCGGACCAACGCTTTGCAGGTTGCGCACGAACGCGCGATGGTTGTAGTCGACGCCGAAGGCGTCATTGGCCACCGGCATCCTATCTTCAAGCAGCTCTACACGCTTCGCCGCGAGAGTGGCTTGCCGAACGATCGCTTGGTCTACGATCTGCATGGCCGCAGGTATCTGCTCGCCGCCGATCTCGTGCCGCTGATGATTCTGCTGTCGCTCGATACCGGGCTGGAGATCGAAGCGATCAAGGAGTTGCGGGCGGATTGCCTGAAGAACCCTGCAGGCGGCTATGTCGAGATCGAGTATTGTAAGCGGCGGGCGCGCGGCGCCGAGTGGAAGCGGTTGCGCGTGCGTGATGGCGCTTCATCGACACCGGGCGGCCTGATCCGTAAGGTGCTGCAATGGACCGCTCCGGCGCGAGGCCGGCTTGCCGCCGTCACGCTCTGGGCTCACTTCGCCTGGGGGCGGTTGACCCCGCGTGTCCTCGCCACGAGGGAACTTGTCGCTTCATGGACCGAGCGACATGGTATTTGCGATGAAGAGGGGAAGCCTCTCCGGCTCAACCTGACACGCCTGCGCAAGACGCATAAAGCAGCATGGTATCGGCAAACCGGCGGTCAACTCGACCGCTTTGCGGTCGGCCACAGCGTGGCCGTTGCGGCCAATCACTACGCCGATATCCCCGCGCTTCGCCATATCCACGAAGCCACCATCGCCGACGCCATGGGGGACGCGCTCGATGCGGCTCTGCATCCGTACGTCCTGTCATCCGAGCAGGAGGCAGCCATTCGAGCCGATCCGGACAAGGCTGTCGGTTTGCCGGTTTCCGGCGGCGCGTCTGTCAACGCTCTGCTCAGCGGCGAGCAGGATGTCTGGCTCGCCAGTTGCGGTGGTTTCTACAAGGGCCCGTTTGGCGCCGAAGGGGACGCTTGTCCGTCACCATTCTGGGGGTGCCTCGAATGCAGCAATGCAGTGATCACCGCACGCAAGCTGCCAGCGCTTCTGTCGTTTCTCGGCTTCATCCGGGCGCAACGACAGTCGCTCAGTGAAGCCGACTGGATCGCCAAGTTCGGCCGCGTTCATGGGCGGATCGCCGATCAGATTTTGCCGCGGTTCAGTGCGGCCGAGATCGAACAGGCCGGCCAGCTCGCGGCATCGGACCCGACGCTCACTTACCTGCCACCGGAAGCTGGAGCACCATGATGCCCTCCGCTAACAACGCTTCGCTGGAGCCCACATCGCTTCCATCGGCCGTCTATGGCGACGACGAGCCCGTGCTTGCCGGCATTCCGGTCAGGGAGGATGCCGACCGAGCGCAATTCCCGCGCTTTGGCGATGACCACTGGGATTTGGGAGCTGCCATCTTCCGGGTGAACGCCCGCTACAGCAATTACCGGCTCAATTTCGCCCGTATCATCGATCCTGTGACCCGGCGGCTCGCCAAGGAGTATGTGCTCACGCGCCTGCGCATCCATGTGCCAGGATACCGGGCGCCGTGTGGTGTCGCTTGGGCGATCCGGCTGCTGCGCTACATCCAGCATTTTGCGGCGTTCCTCACCGCGCACGTTGGCGCCGTCGATCTGCGCCGGATCGACCAGCCCGTCCTTGACGCCTATCTGGTACACGCCCGCGATGGTGGCCGGCGAACGCCACACGAGACAGTGAAGTACGTCGAGGTCCCCATCGACCTGCATCATCTGTCGCCATGGCTGTCGGAAGGCGGCATTGGCTTTCTGCCGTGGCGTGGGCGTGCGGCTCACCATGTTGCCAAGCGGCCGCCGGCACCGGCCGAGAATGCTACGCCGCGCATTCCCGAACCAATCATCGGCGCCATGCTGCACTGGTCGCTCAAATACGTCGAGGTCTTTGCGCCGGATATCCTCGCAGCGCGAGCGGAGCTTGATGCCCTCGAAGCTCGTTGCGAGCAACTGATGGCGCAGGACGCCCGGGCCGGACAAGCGCTTGCCGAGACTTACCGCGCCCGCCTGATCAAATGGCTCGAGGCGCGCCGGATGGCCGGCAGACGCGTGCCGATCTGGGAGCGCGCACCCAATGTCGCCCGCCGCATCGACCCACAAACCGGCGCAGAGACACCTCCTTACAATCTTCACCTGATGCGCCTGCACGTCGGCGCTCCCGAGAGCGGCCGTATCAGCCAGTCCGAACCGACGGCACAGATGATTGATCAGGCAGCGGCCGAGCTCGGGACTGAGGTCGGCGGTCTCGATACGCCGATCTCCGTCGACCCGGACACCGGCCTGCCGTGGCGCGAACGCTTCGACGGCCTGAGCCTTGCCCGTGAGGAACGCATGCTGCAGGGCGCCTGTTACGTTATCTGCGCCTATCTCACCGGCATGCGCGACAGTGAGGTGCAGGCCATGCAGCCAGGCTGCGTGTCGACGGAGCGCAGCGCCGACGGCTTGATCGAACGCTACCGGGTGCGCAGCACCGTCTACAAGCGGCAGGGTGCGCGCGGCGTGACGGCCGACTGGATCACGATCGAACCCGTCGCCCGCGCCGTTGCAGTGATGGAGATCCTCTCGGCTCGCAATCGTCGTGAGAAGGGGCTATCGTCCCTATGGGTGGCGCTGAAGGACTGGCCCTGGAGCGCGGATCATCTCGGCATTGGTGCGACGCCGACGCTTAATCTTCTCCGCGAAGGTCTCGATGCGCGTTCTGGCAACGAACCGGTCATTCCTCGGATCGCGGATGAGCCCTGGAAGTTCACGACCCGGCAGCTTCGCCGCACGATCGCATGGTACATCGCCAACCGGCCGTTCGGCACGATCGCAGGCAAGATTCAATACAAGCATGCTTCCGTCGCCATGTTCGAAGGCTATGCGGGCTCGGCCCATGGCGATTTTCGCTTGGCGGTCGAGCGTGAACGCGCGCTCGGTCAGCTCGACGACATCGTTGCTCATTACGAAGCGTTTCTTCATCATGACGGTCCGGCGGGACCCGGTGCCACGCGATTGCGACGCGAGTTCGCGCGTGTGCAGGATGAGCTTGGCGATCTGCCCGGCCGGATCGTGGACCGCAAGCGGTTGCGCACGATGCTCGCCCATCTCGGTCGAACCTTGCACGTCGGCTTTCTCAACGATTGCCTGTTCGAAGCCGCGACCGCGCTCTGCCTAGCAGCCTCGCCGGATCCTGAACGGACTGCACCAGCCCTGTCGCGATGCAGCCCAGACCGTTGCCCCAACGCTTGCCTGACCGCGCGCCACCTCCAACCATGGCGGGCCTCGATCGCCGAGGGCGAAGCTTTGCTCAGCAACGGTCGCCTGACGCTGCTGCAACGCGCAGCCATTACGCAGGACAACGAGCGCAAGCGCCGGCTGATTGCACCCCTTATCGATGGTGGTACATGACCACGCGAACGGGTCCGAAGAGCGAGGCGGCATTGAGGGCGGCAATGGCACGACTGCTCGACGGTCGGCCCGAGCGCACCGACGGCCCGCTCACCGTCTCCAATCTGGCGCGCGAGGCCGGCGTCAGCCGGGCAACGGCGAACCGCGCGGTCGATCTTCTCGCCGAGTTTCGTGCTGCCGAAGCCCGCCACCGGCGATCATCTCCTCAAGCACTAAAGGATCGCGTCCGCTCCCTTGAAGCCGAGCTCCGGGCCGTGCGCGGTGCCGAGATGGCCGAACTGCGCGCGCTGACCCGCACGCTCGCGCAGCACATCCAGGTGCTGACGTTGCAAGTTGCCGAGCGTGATGAGGTGATTGCCGGCTTGCAGGATGAGCTGGCGCGATCGAATGAGGCTAAGGTCGTTCCGCTGCGGCGCTCGCCGCGAGACGGCGCTGGCTGAGAGCCACGCAATATCCTCACCGCCGGCAGGTCCTGCGGCCATCGGTCATGGCCGACGTCTCCTGTGCTCGCCCGTCGAGGCAGGGGCTCGGTTGTGGCAGACGCTGCCGGCCCGTCAACCCTGTTCCGCACCAGCAACCGTGAACAGGGTGTGACGGCCCGGCTCGCCGCGTCTGCCCCTGCCGCTTCGCCCTCGACGGAGAGGGCGAGCATAGGAGCCACCCATGACCACCGATACCAACAGCCAGGCCCAGACCGGCAACGACATCTACGAGCGCGTCACCAACCAGATCATCGCCGCCATCGAGGTCGGCGCCGGCGAGTACCGGATGCCCTGGCATCACGACGGATCGGCCATCACCACGCCCGTCAACATCGCCTCGCGCAAGGCCTATCGCGGCGTCAACATCCTCTCGCTCTGGGCTGCGGCGCAGGCGTCCGGTTATGCCGCCGGCATCTGGGGCACTTATCGCCAATGGCAGGAGCTCGGCGCCCAAGTCCGCAAGGGCGAGCGCGGCCATCTGATCGTATTCTGGAAGATCAGCGATCGCAACGGCGAGGCGGAGCGTCAGGACGGCGACGCAGATCAGGACGCGGCCGCCCGACGTCTATTCGCCCGCGGCTACACCGTCTTCAACTGCGCCCAGGTCGACGGCTACACGCCGCCCGAGATGCCCGTGCTTCCCGAGGTCGAGCGCATCGCGCACGCCGAACGCTTCTGCGCGGCGCTGGGCATCGACATTCGCCACGGCGGATCGCAGGCCTGCTACATCCCATCGAAGGACTGCGTGCAGATGCCCGAGTTCGCTTGCTTCCGAGACGCTGTTGCCTACTACGCGGTGCTGCTCCACGAATGCGGTCACGCTTCCGGCGCCAAGCATCGCCTCGACCGCGATCTGTCCGGACGGTTCGGCTCGGCCGCCTACGCCATGGAAGAATGCACGGTCGAGCTTCTCAGCGCCATGATTTGCGCCGACCTCAACCTCAGTGTTGAGCCACGACCCGACCACGCCCGCTACATCGCCTCCTGGCTCGAAGTGCTGCGCTCCGACAAGCGCGCCATCTTCACGGCTGCGAGCAAGGCACAAGAGATCGCCGACTGGATGAACGCCCGGCAAGCCAATGCTCATCGGCACGAAGTCAGGGGCGCCGCGTAGGCGCCCCCTCAGTGGGCCGTTTCACGGGCTCCACCGGGTGCGATCAGTTGACCGCACCCTCCCAGAACAGCGTCTCGATCAGCGGGCATTCCGGCAACGTCCCGTCGGCACATTGTGCGACAACCTTCTTGAGCACCCGCTCCATGCGCTTCAGATCGGCGATCTTCGCCTGCACGTCCTCAAGGTGTGCGGCGGCGACGGCGCGCGCCTCGGCACAGGGCTGGTTGCGCTCGTCGACGAGACGCAGCAGCTCACGGATTTCATCAAGGGAGAAGCCAAGCTCGCGCGCCCGCAACACGAAGCGAAGGCGCCGCTCATGCGACGTGTCGTAGCTGCGATAGCCGCCAGCCGTGCGCGGCGGTTCGGGCAGAAGACCGACCTTCTCGTAATAGCGCACGGTCTCCAGGTTGCACCCCGTCCGTTGGGCGAGCTCGGCTCGCTGCAGGCCCTTCACCACGGCGTGATCGCGCATCGCAAAATCCCTCTTGACCCTGTAGCGACTACAGACCCCATGGTACGGCACGCATAGGATTTCGACAAGGAAAGAGAGAACGGACATGGTCGCATCGCGATCCGGAACGGCAGGCACGGCGCCCCCTGCGGCGGATCTTTCCGCGTCAGAGCGCGGTGAGGTCGGACGGCAGCGTCTGATCGCCGTTGGCGGCATTTTCGGCGCGCTCGCCGCCTCGTCCTGCTGCATCGTGCCGCTGATCCTGTTCAGCCTCGGCATCGGTGGCGCCTGGATTGGCAATCTGACGGCGCTCGCACCCTACAAACCGATCTTCGTCGCCGGCACCGCGGGCCTTCTCTGTTGCGGCTTCTATCTCGTCTACTGGAAGCCGCGGCGAGCCTGCGCCGAGGGTGCCGCTTGCGCGCGCCCCATTTCCAACCGTCTCGTCCAGCTCGCGCTCTGGATCGCGACTGTGCTCGTGATCGCCGCCTTCGCCTTCGACTACGTCGCCCCGCTACTGCTTCGCGCCTGACACCAAAAGGAGACCCGTCCGATGAACAAATATTTGAGCGCACTCGCCCTGATCGCCTCGATGATGACGGCATCGACTGCATTCGCCGGCGAGCGCACGATCACCTTCTCCGTCGACAACATGACCTGTGCCTCGTGTCCCTACATCGTGAAGAGTTCGATGGAGGGGGTCGTCGGCGTCGCAAAGGTCGCCGTTTCGTTCCGCGCCAAGACCGCAACCGTGAGCTTCGACGACGCGAAGACGAACCCCGACGCCATCGCGACCGCCAGCATGAACGCGGGCTATCCGGCCCATCCGGTGAAGCAGGGCAGTTGAGGTGAATGACCGCGCTCTGATCCGTGCGGGCACGGCTGGCGCCGTCCTCGCTGCGATCTGTTGCGCGACGCCGTTTCTCGCCGGAGTCCTGCCACTGGCCGGCCTCGGCGCATGGCTGGCAGGTGCGGGTCCGGTTGTGCTTCCCCTGATGGTCGCGTGCTTCGCTCTCGTCGCGTGGGCTATCCATCGTCGCCGTGCAAAAGCCGACCGCAGCGAGACCAAGATTCACAACGAAGGCGTGAAGCCATGAACGACTGTTGCGCATCCTCCTCGTCCCGGGACAAGCTTGCAGCTTCCGCATCCACGACGCTCCCGAGCTACACCGTGCGGCCGGGCGTGACGTTTCCGGATTGGTCTGTGGTCAAATCACCAGCGGTCAAGGATGCCCTGCAAGCAATGGTCGGGTCCGGCCATGTGTTCGATCGCTGGAGTGGCTACGATCCCGCCACGGACCGCGTTCGTGTTGCGCTGCTTAAGCTCTACGCCGAGGAAGGACGAGCCCCGACCACGGGCGCGCTTGCGGAGCGCGCGGGGTTGAGCGAGGCAGCCATCCGGTCTCTGCTCGAAGAATTCCGTCGTCGCGACCTTGTCGTGCTCGACGGCGAGCGGATCGTCGGCGCCTATCCCTTCACCGACCGGAACACCGGGCACCGGGTCACACTCCACGGACGTGTTCTCAACGCCATGTGCGCTGTCGACGCACTCGGCATTGGCGCCATGACTGATCTCGACATCACGATTGCATCGCGCTGCCGCCATTGTGGCGCGCCAATCCGGATCGCCACGCGGGACCAAGGACGGGTGCTTGCCCAGACCGAGCCGCGGACGGCCGTCATGTGGCAAAGCGTTCGCTACGAAGGCGCGTGTGCTGCGAACTCGCTGTGCGCGACCACCGCCTTCTTCTGTTCTGACGACCATCTCTCCGCCTGGCGCCGCCAACAGGCTGGGGACGAGGCCGGGTTTCGGTTGTCGATCGAGGAAGGGCTGGAGGCTGGTCGCGCTCTGTTCGGGCCGAGCCTCGCCGGCCTCGAAACGGCGGCACAATCGTCGGTCGGCTCGACATCGAAGTGCGCTGTAGTGGCGGACCGCTTTCGCACGAACGGTCGCAATGGTGGCGCCTACGATCTCGTCGTCATCGGCGCCGGCTCGGCCGGCTTCTCGGCCTCGATCACGGCCGCCGATCAGGGCGCGCAGGTGGCGCTCATCGGCAGCGGCACCATCGGCGGCACCTGCGTCAATATTGGCTGCGTGCCGTCGAAGACTCTGATCCGAGCCGCGGAGACGCTTCACAACGCGCGCGTGGCAGCACGTTTCGCCGGCATCACGGCGGAGGCCGAACTGACCGACTGGCGCGGAACCGTTCGTCAGAAGGACGCCCTCGTTTCCGAACTGCGCCAGGCCAAGTACACGAACCTGCTCCCCGCCTACAACGGTATCGCTTATCGCGAAGGACCGGCGCGCCTCGTAGAAGGTGGTGTCGAGGTGGACGGCGCGCGCATTCCCGCCGGCAAGATCATCATCGCGACCGGCGCGCGGCCGGCGGTGCCCGCCATCCCTGGCATCGAGACTGTACCGTATCTCACCAGCACGACCGCGCTCGACCTTGAGGAGCTACCGCGATTGTTGCTCATCATCGGCGGCGGCTATATCGGAGCGGAGCTCGCCCAGATGTTCGCCCGCGCCGGCGTCAAGGTCACGCTCGTATGCCGGTCCCATTTGCTTCCCGAGGCCGAGCCCGAGATCGGTGCGGCGCTGACGGGATATTTCGAGGACGAAGGGATCACCGTGGTCTCCGGTATCGCTTACCGTGCGATCCGCAAGATCGAGAACGGCATTGCGCTCGATGTTTCACGCGACGGCCAGAACACGACCATCGACGCCGATAAAGTGCTGATCACTACAGGGCGCGCGCCCAACATCGAAGGCCTTGGGCTCACCGAGCACGGCATCGCCCTCTCGCCGAAGGGCGGCATCGTCGTCGATGACCGCATGCGGACCACCAGGGCCGGCATCTATGCTGCGGGCGACGTCACCGGCCGCGACCAGTTTGTCTACATGGCCGCCTATGGCGCCAAGCTCGCCGCCAAGAACGCCCTCAATGGCGACAGCTTGCGCTACGACAACAGCGCCATGCCCGCCATCGTGTTCACCGATCCGCAGGTGGCGAGCGTCGGCCTGACCGAGGCTGCGGCGCGCGCGGCCGGGCATGCCATCCGTGTATCGACAATCGGCCTCGACCAGGTGCCGCGGGCGCTCGCAGCGCGCGATACCCGGGGGCTCATCAAGCTTGTGGCCGACGCCGGCAGCGGCCGGCTGCTCGGCGCGCAAATCCTCGCCCCGGAAGGCGCCGACAGCATCCAGACCGCGACGCTCGCGATCCGGCAGGGCCTTACCGTCGACGACCTCGCAGATACAATCTTTCCGTATCTCACCACCGTCGAGGGCCTGAAGCTCGCAGCGCTGTCGTTCGGTAAGGATGTCGCCAAGCTCTCCTGCTGCGCAGGCTGAGCAGCCGCCAAGGTCCGTGAGCGATCCGCGAATCTGTCTCACGCGCCGAGATGGGTCGGGAAGCCGCAGATTTTCAGGCAAACGCCGCTAAATCATCCGGCTGAGACAGCTTGACTGTTCAGATAAGT